>Ga0351893_10030_pt1 | contig 60912 bp, 60 predicted proteins | sample TotcelFGM3001K15_FD_206765 | JGI IMG/M metagenome (GOLD analysis project Ga0351893, IMG submission 206765) | Enriched cells from coal bed in the Powder River Basin, Montana, United States - Total cells FGM rep3 HSBNCT.FGM.300.1.K15 ...
GCGAAGCGCTTGGACAAAGATGTCGAGTTGTCGTTGCTGGAGCAGCGGCATTACCGCTTTGAGTGCGGGTGTACCCATCAACGTATGGTGGAAATGCTGGCCCCCGTTATGCGGTCGCAGGCGGATGACCTTTTTGCGAGTGAAGAGACGGTGCGGGTGCAGTGTCCTCGGTGTGGTCGGACGCACGCCATCACCCGCGAGGCGATGGAAGCCTATCTGCAAGCCCATAAAGAATGACGCCGCCTGCCGAGGAAACTCTCTTTCTAGAGAGTGCGGCTTCGGTTGGCAGTGCGGGACCAACTTTTGATCGCTCCGCGTTGCGAGACCGTCTGGCTCGACTTAAGGAGAGGAACCTTTTTGTCGGTACCTCGTCCTGGAAATATGAGGGCTGGCTCGGGATGCTCTACACCCCTTCACGATACTCGCCGCGCAGTCGATTTTCGCGGACGAGGTTTGAAGCGGAGTGCCTGAGCGAGTTTGCCGAGACGTTTTCCTCGGTCTGCGTCGATGCGGGGTTTTACCGCTTTCCGGCCCCGGATATGGTGTCCCGTCTTCACGACCAGGTACCGGAAGGGTTCTTTTTCAGCTATAAGGTGACTGACGAGATCACAGTGAAGCACTTTCCTCGCCATGCACGACATGGTGAGAAGGCGGGCAAGCCCAATCCGCACTTTCTCAATGCGGATCTCTTTGCCGCGCAGTTCCTGAGTCCACTCTCGCCCATGCGCTTGAAGCTGGGGCTCATTATTTTTGAGTTTTCCCGTCTCTATGAGCGGGATTTTGCGAGGGGGAGGGATTTCGTGGAAGCCCTTGACCGCTTCCTGAATGAGCTGCCGAAGGGGTATCGCTATGGAGTCGAGGTGCGCAACGCGACGTTTCTGCACCCGCAATACTTTGCCACTCTTCGCCAGCATGGCGTGGCGCACATTTTTAATGAGTGGACCCACATGCCACCCGTCGCCGAGCAGATGCAGCTCGAGGGGAGCTTTACGGCAGACTTTTTCGGAGCCCGCTTTTTGCTGACTCCCGGACGCGCGTATGCTGATGCGGTCAAGGCCTTCGCTCCCTATGATCGGACCCGTGATGTTTCCCACTCGGCAAGGGATGCGGCCAAGCGTCTGCTGGCCCGCAATACGCCCAAGCCATCCTTCATTTTTGTGAACAACCGCCTTGAGGGAAACGCGCTCCTCACCATTGCCTCGCTCTTTGCCAAAGACAAAGCCGAGGCGGAAGGGTGAAGCTTGTTTATTCGCCCTCGCCGCTTTGTTTCTCCATGTCCCTCAGGACGTCGGTCATATCCTCGACTTCATCCCACACCTCTTGGCTGACAAAGATGGGGGCCTTTTGCTGTGTGGCGAGGGCGATGCAGTCACTGGGGCGGGCATCGAGTTCGATGATCTTGCGCTGCTGGAGCTCGTTTTCGGCGGAGAGGATGAGTCGCCCATAGTAGGTCCCACTCTTGATGTCGTTGATGATCACGCGCTGGACCTTTGCCCCGAGGGCTTCCATCAATAGAGCCATGAGGTCATGTGTCAGAGGGCGTTCCTTCGATGTGCCATTGAGAAACATGCCGATGGCAGATCCCACACTATGGTCCACATAGATCACAAAGACCTTCTCCTCATCGCCTAAAAAAACCGCGACTCCCGCGTTGGTTGGGATGAGTCCCTTGATCTGCACTGGCACGACGTTCTTGCTCACAAAATCAGGATACCAGCACCTGGCCCTCCCGGCAAACAAGACGTGATGGGGATTTGCACCCCCCCGTCGCCCGCCAGCCCTTTTGTCATGGGCGTTCCACGGCAAAATTTTTCACACGAAGAGTTGACACTTCTGCGGACTCCAGACACTCTCCCGACATTGTCCCTACCGACAACAATCTTTATACTCTTACCCAAATGAACAAAGTCGAACTCATCGCAGCAGTCCAGAAAGCTCTCGGAGCTGACATCAGCAAAGCCGAAGCAGAACGCGCCGTAACGGCCGTCATTGACAGCATCAAACTCGGCATCAAGAAGACGAAAGTCGTTCAGTTGATCGGATTTGGCACTTTCAAAGTCACCACCCGCAAAGCCCGCACAGGCGTCAATCCCAAGACCGGCCAGAAGATCAAGATCAAGGCTTCCAAGGTCGTCAAGTTCCAGGCTGGAAAGGCCCTGAAAGAAAGCGTGTAGGGAATTTCCCCCCCGCACCGAGAAAACCCGTTTGCCTTAACGAGCAAACGGGTTTTCTCATTTTAAGCCCTGATGATTTTGGCTTAGCATTCGGTCTGAGGACTGAGTGTTCCTAAGTTTACTTTTCGTTTTCAAAGTCATCACCATGCGCTGGGTCCCCCTTTTTCTGATCGTTTTGATAATGGGTATCGTCTCCTTTCCTGTCCATGGGCAGGATCGGGAGTACGTCCGACAGGTCCTTGAGGAGGCGATGAGAATCAATCCTCCGGGAGACTATCCTCCCTTGGAGCATCGACGTGTTTCTCTTTCGGAGTCGCCAAAAGGGTCCCTTCCCACCCCGGAGTCGATCAATGCTCTATTTTCTAAGGAAGTGGAGCCCTCAGATAAAGACGCATCGGTCCTTCTGGATGAAGCGCCCTTGTTTTTATCCCAGGGTCGCTATGATCTGGCGATCAAGCGGTGTAAACAGATCCTTGTGCGAGATCCCGATAATCTTCAGGCCAAAGCCAAGCTTGATGATATCCGGCGCGTCCTTTTGCAATATGCGAGGAGAGTCAATCCGGCGGCGTTTGAATAAACGAAGCCGTAGGAAGATGATACGGGACCTGTCTCAATAACCCGCTTGACATTTATAGTGGGGTCTTTAGAGTTCCGCTCCCTTTAACTCAACTTGCAGGAGACCGGATGGTCGTTTGAACTGCTCACAATTATGCAAAAAAATCGCAGTAAGCGCTATCGCGCCGCAGTGGAACTCGTTGACGCCAAGCGCAAGTATCCTCTTGCCGAGGCCATCAAGACCCTCAAGTCCCTTCCCTCCGTCAAGTTTGACCAGACGGTGACTCTCTCCCTGAAGCTGGGTGTTGACCCCAAGCAGAGCGATCAAATGGTTCGCGGCACCTGCCCCCTCCCACATGGAAGTGGTAAGAATGTCCGCGTACTGGTTTTCGCCACAGGCATGGCCGCTGACGCCGCTCGCGAAGCTGGTGCCGAGTTTGTCGGCTATGAGGACCTGATCAAGAAGGTCACCTCGGGATTCTCCGATTTCGACGTCGCTGTTGCCACTCCAGCCGCCATGGCGGAGGTCAAGAAGCTTGGTAAAGTGCTCGGACCACGTGGTTTGATGCCGAACCCCAAGACTGGTACCGTCACCGACGATACGGCCAAGGCCATTCGTGAAGTGAAGGCCGGTCGTGTGGAGTTCAAGCTCGACAAGAACGCCAATATCGCTGTTCCCGTCGGTAAATTCTCCTTCAACGATGAAGCTCTGGTTGAGAACGGCTCCGCCGTCATCGATGCCATCATCAAGGCCCGCCCGGCTACGGCCAAGGGTGCTTTCGTCGAAGCCATCACCCTGGCAGCCACCATGACCCCCGGCCTTGCGGTCGATCCGGCTCCTTTCCTGAAAAACTAAGCCCTGCTAAACGAAGCCACCACGCTTTCCAATAGCCTTACATTCATTATTCCATGCGTCCTGAAAAAGCTTCCATCGTTGCCGACGTACAGACCAAGCTAAAGAACTCGCCTTTCCTGCTCATCGCCGACTACTCCGGCATGCAGGTGAAGCATTTCGAAGAGCTGCGCACCCGCCTCGCTGGCGTTGGTGCCGAGTGCCACGTCGTCAAGAATTCCTTCGTCAAGCGCGCCATCAAGGATCTCGGTCTTCCCGAGCTCAATGATGCGCTGACTGGCCAGACCGCGATGGTCACTGGCGAGAGTGATATCTGCGCCGCCGCCAAGGTCCTCAAGACCTTCGTCGCCGAGTTCACCAAGCCTCCCGTCAAGGCAGGCATTCTCGACAACGCCATCCTCTCCGCCGAGCAAGTCCAGGCTCTGGCTGACCTGCCTTCCCGCGAAGTCCTGCAGGCCACTCTCCTGGGTCTCCTCCTGGCTCCGGCCACCAGCCTCGTCCGCGTGCTCAACGAGCCCGGCACCAGCCTGGCCCGCGTGCTCAAGGCAAAAGCCGAAGCCGCCGCCTAAACCTTTCACCAGAAACCAATTTCCCGGGGTGCTTAGAAGCCTCGCCACGGGGAGAAAAAACACAAAACAGGTTCCTCGTCGGGTTCCACAGCTGTGGGATCTTAAATGCCCTGAGGCTTTCGGGCGCGACGACACCAACAAATAAAACATATGGCAGATACACAAAACCTCGTGGATCAGCTCAGCGCTTTGACCGTTCTGGAAATCGCTGACCTGGTAAAACAGCTCGAAGAAAAATGGGGCGTTAGCGCCGCGGCTCCCGTAGCCGTCGCCGCAGCTCCCGCTGGAGCCGCTGCTCCAGCCGCCGAGGAGAAGACCTCCTTCGACGTCATCCTGACTGAAGCCGGCACCAACAAAATTGCCGTCATTAAGGAAGTCCGTGCCTCCGTGGCCGGCCTCGGCCTCGCCGAAGCCAAGGCCCTCGTTGAGAGCGCTCCCAAGCCTCTCAAAGAAGGCGTGACCAAGGAAGAAGCCGAAGAGATCAAGAAGAAGATCGAGGCCGCTGGTGCCAAGGTCGAGATCAAGTAATCTCTCTCCTTTACGCTTAATTAAGAAGCCGTCCGTGGGATTCGTCCCCCGGGCGGTTTTCTTTTTTTAGCGACGGGAGGGGAGGCGATTGAGCGTCCACGTGACCTCACCAGTCGTTTCGTTAACATCCAGCCAGGCCCAGGAGGCTGGTGCTCCTTTATTCGGCTTGCCTGCCGTGCCGGGATTGAGGATGCGGGTCTTGCCGATCTTTTCGTCCCGGGGGACGTGGGTATGCCCATGGAGGAGGAAGTCGGCCTCGCCGATACGAGTCGGCGGGATATGGATGAGGGTAAAGGATTTCCCGCCGCGATGCAGTCGCAGACACAACGGCAGATCCAGGCCGTAGTCGTTATTACCAAGGACGGCCCGATACTCCGGGCCGATCTTCTGGAGGGTATTTAGGGTTGAGAGGTCACAGAAGTCGCCGAGATGCCAGATCTCATCAGCGGCTCGTAACTCTTCGATCAGCACCGGGGGAAAGGTGCCGTGGGTATCAGCTATCACGGCGATGCGCATTTTGAGTATTCAGTTGGGCAATTTCAGTGTTCAGTAATTCCTTGCTCCTGTCCACCCGTTGGATACGGAAAACCCAATACCCAATATTTTCGATTTTTTGATCTATGTGGCAGACCGCTCATGAACATGTCTTGAAACTCGTCGCCTATGAACCGGGGAAGCCGGTCGAGGAACTGGCCCGCGAGATGGGTCTGGAGCCATCAGACATCATCAAGCTCGCTTCCAATGAGAACCCCATCGGACCATCGCCTAAGGCCGTGGAGGCCATGCGCGCGGCTCTGGAGCGGGCGCATTTTTACCCCGATGGTGGCGCGTGGGCTCTCCGAGGTGCTATTGCCGATAAGCTGGAGCTTGAGCGGTCGAATGTGATCTTGGGGAATGGTTCCAATGAGATCATCGAGTTTATCGGTCATGCCTTCCTGCGGCCTGGCGACGAGGTGGTCACGGCGAAGCATGCCTTTGCAGTGTACTCCCTGATGGCCCAACTCTTCGGGGCCAAGACGATCGAGGTCGAGGACCCCGGCTATAAGCACGATCTGCAGGCCATGCTGAAGGCGGTTACCCCTCGGACGCGACAGCTCTTTGTTGCCAATCCGAATAATCCGACCGGGACACTTGTTTCTCAGGAAGAGATCGATGAGTTCATGGCAGAGGTGCCTGATCACGTTCTCGTCATATTTGACGAGGCTTACCACGAATTCCTCGATGAAGCCCCGGATGTCCTGAAATACGTCCGTGCCGGCCGCAATGTCGTGGTCATGCGTACTTTCTCCAAGATCCAAGGCCTCGCGAATCTCCGCATTGGCTATGGTCTCGCACCGGCCAAGGTGGCCGAGGTCTTGCAGAAGACACGCCAGCCCTTTAATGCCAACGGCATCGCTCAGGCGGGTGCCATGGCAGGACTGGCCGACGAGGAACATATGCGCAAGACGCGTGAGCTGACTCACGAGGGGCGCGAATATCTGGAGGGCATCTTCCGCGAGATGAATCTCGAGTACGTTCCCAGCCATGCCAACTTCGTCTTGGTCAAGGTGGGCAACGGCGATACCGTTTTCCAATCCCTGCTCCAGCGAGGCGTCATCGTCCGCGCCATGCGCAGCTACAAACTTCCCGAGTGGATTCGGGTGTCTGTCGGCACGATGGATCAGAATCGCCGGTTCGTTGATGAACTGCGTGCTCTGAATCTGGCGGCCACGGCTGCCCGTTGACGCCAGAGGTAGGGTTAATCCCATGCCCCGCATATCCGAGGAAACCATCCAGCGCGTCGCTGAGGCCAGCGACATCGTGGAGGTGGTCGGCTCGTATTTCCCGCTGAAGCGGGCGGGGACGAGTTGGAAGGCGTTATGTCCCTTTCATCGGGAGAAATCCCCTTCCTTCTCCGTAAATCCCCAGCGGCAGACGTTTCATTGCTTCGGCTGCGGAGCGGGAGGCTCGATCTTCCGCTTTGTCATGGATTACGAGCACATTACCTTTGTCGAGGCGGTGCGTCGGCTGGCTCAGCGTGCGGGAGTACCCGTGATTGAGGAGGCCGGTGGGGAGGCTGATGAAAAAGGCTATTCCGAGAGGAAGCGACTGCTCGCCATGCATACAGAGGCAGCGGCGTGGTTCCACCAGCAGCTTCTACGTTCGCCTGCAGCTGGAGCGGCCCGGGAGTATCTCAAGTCCCGAGGCCTGACGGCTGAGACCGCCAAGTCCTGGAATATCGGCTACGCGCCAGATTCCTGGGATGCGTTGATACAGTTCCTTAAAGGGAAGAATTTTACTCAGGAGGAGATTGCCAAGAGTGGCCTGGCCTCTTCGAAGGAGGAATCCGAGACTGGGTCACCCAGCTCGACAGCCCGCCTCTATGCGCGCTTCCGTGATCGGGTGATGTTTCCCATCCGAAATGACTATGGAGAGGTCATTGCATTCAGTGGCCGCGTTCTGGACGCGCAAGCTCGGACGGCGAAATACGTCAACTCTCCCGAGACCCCCATCTTTAGCAAGGGGCGTGTCCTCTTTGGTCTCGATAAATCAAAGCGATCCCTCATCGAGGCCAAAACGGCCATCGTTTGTGAGGGGCAGATCGATCTGATTACTGCTTTTGAGTCGGGGGTGACAAATGTCATTGCCCCTCAAGGCACGGCGTTCACGCCTGAGCAGGCCCGTTTGCTGCTGCGGTTTGTCGAGGTGGTGGTACTTTGCTTCGATTCCGACCGGGCCGGACAGGAAGCCGTGACGCGATCACTGCCCGCTCTGCTGGAGTGTGGTCTCGAAGTTCGCGTGGCTCGACTTCCTGCTGGGGAAGACCCGGATTCGCTCATTCGCACCCAAGGGGCGGAGGCTTTTCAGCGTCATATTACGGAGGCTCGGAACTTCTTCGACAACGCCCTCGATCTGCTGACGGCTGCCGGAGGCATGGAGGATCCTGTAAAAAAAGCGGCCGCTTCCCGGAAATTAGCGACTTTTGTTCCGCTTATTAAAGACCCGGTTCAGCGCGAGGCTGTGATGGGTCGGATATCTGCTCGACTGGGCATCGCTCCGACGGCTTTTCAGGCTCAAATGAGGTCCGGCAAGACGGCTGTCACCCGGTCCGCAAATGATGAAGAGCCTGAGGTTCCCCGCGAGGCTCCCTTTGAGATGCCGGAAGGCGTGGTCATCCTGTGTCAGCTCGCCATGACCGATCTCAGGACAAAAGAGTGGCTGGCGACGCAAGTCCTTGCTGATCCGCAACTTCTCGGAGAAAGTGGAAACCTCTTGGGTCGCATTCTTCGCCACGGCGCCCCCCTTGATAGTCCGGCTGCACTCAATACATTTGCCAGCACGCTTTCTCCCCGGGAAGAGAAAGCTTTTGCCAATCTGGTGCCGGGAAGGGTGCCAGGCGACCCCCTCATTGCCGCGCAGGAAGCTTGGCGCGGACTCGTGGCTCAAACCCTGCGCGAACAACGCGAGGCAGCCAAGAATCGACTTCGCCAACCCGGCCTCCCCGCGGCTGAGACACTGGCCCTACAGAAACAAATCCTTGACCTGAGCACGAGGCTGAACGATCTTTTTCGGCCCGTTCCTCAAGATTCGGCCTAATTGAAAACGACCACAAAATCCAAGCCTGCCGCGCAATCAAAAGCTTTGAAGTCTGATACATCAAAGGCCAAGCCCGGCAAATCCGCGGCACCGGCCTCGAAAGCTAAATCTGTCGCGGGAAAAGCCACCAAACCAGCTCCCAAGGCCTCTGCGCCAAAGAAGTCGGAGGCGGCAAAAAAGACCTCCAAAGCCTCCGCTGTCCCTGCGGAAAAGAAGGTGGAGAAGAAACACGCCCAAGTGGCAGTAACTCCTGTGTCCAAAGCGGAGAAGGAAGCTCTTCTATCTCCCTCCACTCAGGACGCCCAAAAGGCTCTGCAGGAAAAGGTCCGCGAGCTGATCAAGCTCGCCAAGGAACAGGGCTATGTCACTTTTGATGATCTGGATGAGGCCCTTCCCGAGGGTGTCAATGATCCCGACAGCGTGGAGTCGGTCATCAGCCAGCTACGCGCGGTCGAGATCGATATCATCGATTCCTCCGATGTGGATCGCGTCAAGGATGTCCGCTCGAAGGACACCGAGGACGACGAGGAGAAGGATGAGAAGTCTGACAGCAAGCTCGACATCCTCGACGATCCCGTCCGCATGTATCTCAAGCAGATGGGGCAGGTGCCACTTCTCACTCGTGAGCAGGAAGTCGAGATTTCCAAGCGCATCGAGGAAGCCGAGCTCAAGGTGCAGGATATCCTTTACGGTTTTGGTTTCGTAGCCCGCGCCCACCTTGATCTGGCCCAGAAGCTGATCGACCAGCGTGAGCGTTTTGACCGCGTCATCCTCGATAAAAAGATCGAGAGCCGTGAGCGCTACATGAAGGCTCTCCCGCGTCTCTGTCAGCAGGTGAAGCGCCAGTCGGAACTTGTCACTGATGTGTACGAGAAGACCATCGGCAGCAAAACCACAGGCGGATCGGATACCAAGAATTTCGACAAAAATCTCTCGGCTCTCGTAAAGCTGTATCCCAAGTTTTACTTCAAGCAGAAGGTCATCGAGGACTTCGTAGGTCTGGCCGACGAGAATGTTCGCGCTTGTCACAACCTCTCTCAGGAACACGCCAATCACTCGAAGGATCCTGATTCCAAAGCCCGCAAACACCTCTCCCAGCAGATCAAGGAGATGAATCAGCGGAACTGGATGGCCGGTGAGGAACTGGCTACCCGGCACAAGGAGCTCAAGTCCTGGCACCGCAAGGCCCTCAAGGCGAAGACCGAGATGGTTGAGGCCAACCTTCGTCTCGTCATCTCCATTGCGAAGAAGTACACGAATCGCGGTCTCTCCTTCCTCGATCTCATTCAGGAGGGCAACATGGGCCTCATGAAGGCGGTCGAGAAATTCGAGTACCGTCGTGGTTACAAATTCTCCACCTACGCTACTTGGTGGATCCGCCAGGCGATCACGCGTTCCATCGCCGATCAAGCCCGCACCATCCGTATCCCGGTGCACATGATCGAGACGATCAACAAGCTGATCCGCGTGCAGAAGCAGCTCGTCCAAGAATATGGTCGCGAGCCTGTGCCGGAAGAGATCTCCGATGAGATTCAGCTCCCCGTCGAGCGTGTCCGTGCTGTGCTCAAGATGGCTCAACAGCCCATCTCTCTACAGGCTCCGGTCGGCGACTCCGACGACACCAGCTTCGGTGACTTTATCGAGGACAAGGGGGCGGAAAACCCAGCCGATCAGGCAGCGATTGTCCTTCTCAAGGATAAGATCAAAGACGTTCTGGATACTCTCACCGAGCGTGAGCGCCAAGTGCTGGAGCAGCGCTTCGGCTTGGTCGATGGTTACAGTCGCACACTTGAGGAAGTGGGTCGTCAATTTAAGGTCACCCGCGAACGTATCCGTCAGATCGAGGCCAAGGCCCTCCGCAAGATGCGCCATCCCACCCGTATCCGTCAGCTCGAAGGCTTCCTCGAGCCTCAGGACTGGTAAGCTCTCAAGCGCAGTCAGTTTTCTTTCACGCAATCCCGCCACGATGATGGCGGGATTGTGCTTTTAACCGATGATAGAGGGAATCGTCCGGTTGCAGGAGTAGCTCGACCGGCTCGCTCTGGATTCCACATTTCCGGATGATATGCCGGAGGATCACCAGCGACGCGGCCGCATCGCAGAGCGCATCGTGCCAGCGGAAGCGTGGGAAGAGGGCTTCCACGTCACTCAAGAGACCATACTCCCTGGCAATATCTCCGAGAGCGTGCGATTTCAGATGCGGGTCGTATGCTCGGACCACCTTTAGCGTATCGATCCAAGGTCCAAATCCGTGCAGGGGGAAAGCGCGGAGAAATCTCCGTTCCGTAGATGCTCCATGAGCTACCACTGGACGACCTTCCAGCCGGGCCTTAATCTCAGGCCACAGCGAGAACAGGGTGGGGGCGTCTTTGAGATCGGCATTCGAGATGCCATGGACCTTTTGTGCGCTCCATGTCACGGGTTGATCCGTATGAATGTGGGTGCCAAAAAAATCGCCCGTCTCGATGAGTTCCCCCTTCAAAAGGGCGATGCCTATCTGCACGGGCACATCGGTGCCACCAGGCCGAGCCCCTGCACTTTCAAAGTCGATGGCCGCAAAGGTAGTCTCAGCGATGGTTGCCACCGTCCCCCCTATTTCAGCTAGCGGCGGAGAAGCTCTTCGGTCATTTCCCAGCTCATGCAGGCATCCGTGATGGAAATGCCGTATTTGAGCTTGGAAGGATCGTCTTCCAGTGGCTGCGCTCCGAGATGGATATTGCTCTCCAGCATGGCTCCGATGATTTCACTCCGTCCGGCGGCGCGTTGCTCGAGGATGCTCTTCCAGACGTCAGGCTGCCTGAGCGGATCCTTGCCCGAGTTGGCATGGCTGCAATCGACCATCAAGGCCGGGCTGAGGCCTGCCTTGCGCAGAGAGTCGCAGGCGGCATCGACTTGCTCGGGGTGGTAGTTGACCCCCGTGCGACCACCGCGCAGTACGAGGTGGCTGTCAGGGTTACCATGTGTTTTGACGATGCTGGTCGAGCCATCTTGATCGATGCCCAGGAAACTGTGTGGAGCACGTGAACTCTTCATGGCATCAATAGCGACCTGAATGCCGCCGTCGGTTCCATTCTTGAAGCCCACCGGCATGGAAAGTCCGCTTGCCAGCTCCCGGTGTGTCTGGGACTCCGTCGTGCGGGCTCCGATAGCGGCCCATGAAACCATGTCGCCAATGTATTGAGGGATGATCGGGTCGAGGAACTCAGTCGCGACAGGAAGCCCGAGACCGGCAATCTCAACCAGGATCTGCCGAGCCAGAGCGATACCATGTGCAAGATCGCAGGAATCATCCAACTTTGGATCATTAATCAGCCCCTTCCACCCCACCGTCGTGCGGGGTTTCTCAAAATAGACCCGCATCACCACGAAATACCGGTCAGAGGTCTCTTCTGCCAGTCTGGCCAATCGACGGGCGTATTCCATTGCCGCCTCGGGATCGTGGATTGAGCATGGGCCGGCTACCACCAGCAGGCGCTTGTCTTCACCGCGCAAAATTGCGCGCGACTGCTCGCGCCCGAGGCGCACGGTTTCCACGTGAATCGCCTCTGCCGGATACTGCTCTTTGATCTGCGTCGGAGTGATAAGCCGCGAAACGCCACGTACACGCAGATTTTCCAGCGGAGCGGCAGATGAAGAGCCCTGAATCGGGGTCGAGGATGAAATAGACGATGACATATTAATTAAAAAGGGAGGGACTCACGTGAGGCCACCTTTCCCAGACTAGAGGGAAGGCCAAAAGCCAAAAGAATACATGCCGTAATAGCCCGAGCGAGAGACGCCGAGATTTGAACTCACCAAGATGTGGCGATGATTCCGGTCCATGTGTAATTGCTTTGTCCGTAAATTATCGCCTTCTTCCGGGAATATGCAACCTCCTTCGCGCTTTGAGACGGCCTGGAATATCTCTGTCCAGAGTCCTCGACAGGCTCCATTGGCTGTATATAGCGCAAATATCCTCTGATAAATGGCGACCTATGCCGTCTTTTTTCTTGGATTTACATCTGGGAAGAAGGCTCCACGGTAGCAGGTCTCGCCTTAACCACAGTCCGTGTCTCGGCCACGATCAGACAACAAGCTTCAGGGCAGAGCAGCGGGACTTCGGATGTGTCAGTTCGTATGTCTCGTCCGTCTTCAGAGAGGGAAGAGGGCCGGTCTGAGGAAATTCTCCACAGGACATGTCGCAGGCAACCTGATTCAGAATTACACAGTTTGCGGACAATTGTGTCGGCCTCCTCGTCAGTGACCTTTTTGGTGACTGCATACATACCGGTCTGCCGGGCTAGCACGTCTCGCAGAGAGGACACAGGGAGGCTTTTTCTCCTGAAAGCTAGTATTGCCGACAAGGCAAGGGGGTAAAAGAAATCGATCGCCATACGCATTTCTTCGAGGGTGCCCAGCTCTAGTCGCCACCCTCTCCGCAGATTGGGGGCCGTTTTCAGAGGCCGAAAATTGCCCTCATCATCATACTTGGCAATCTCGCTCGCCTGATAAGGGTTCATGAATATCGGCCCTTGAGTCTCATCAGTGTCTGAGTCATGGCGGATCGAAAAATCCGACCGGCATACGATCTGGCCGATCCGTAGCGGACCCTGCGCCAAACGCTCTTTCAACTCAGTGACAATTTCACCCATCATTTGGTACAGAATTCGCTCCAAGGCTCTATTTGGACGCCCAAGAATTGCCCAAAGTAGTGTGACCCGTCGCAATTGTCAAAATCTGTGGGTATTTCACCCACTGGCCGGAAGCGCACTTCAAATCGTAATCAGAAAACTCTACCTCCCCGTATCTTCACACTTATTTCATGTTGCCGAATGTGACTTACTTGATACAAAAGCACATGCGGATTGGGAAGTCCGCGAAAGACCTTATTCCCTCTCAAAACCATAACACTTATGAAAATCCGCTTCTTGCTCCTTACAGCGGCCCTGCTGGCATCCATATCGCCCTTGGCCAAGGCGGATGATAAGCCCCTTTCGGATGTTGTGAAGGTGGATGTAGGAAATGTCTCCCAGCCTTATCGCTATGCGATGAATGAGATATACTTCCCCGGGGAAGGTTTTCGCATTATCGATAAACAGACTTCTGTGCAATCTCTGCAGCAATTGCTGGCTGAAGTTGTCATATCAGCAAAGACTAATGCCTTTCTCGTCCTGTATCCGGCCAATGGTGGCAATGATCCCAGCAAGCGCGTTATTTTAAGCGATGAGATCGTCGTGGAGGCTAATTCTGCCGCTGCGGCTGCTGTGGCCAATGCTCAGGGAGTTCAAAAGGTGTCTGCTCTGAGTTTTTCCCCCACTCATTACGTAGTTACCGTTACAAATCCCGCAAATACATTACAAATCGCCGAAGAGTTGAAAAATATACCTGGCGTGACTTCCACGGAGCCTCAGCTCGGGTGGGCTACTGAAAAATATGCCGTGCCCAATGATCCTCTTTTTGGCGAGCAGTGGCACTTGGCGAATACGGCTCAGAACCCCAGTGCTGTTGCGGGAATTGACCTCAATGTCAAATCTGTTTGGGATAGTTACCAAGGCTTGGGTCAGATTATTGGCGTGGTAGACGACGGAGCCGATCTTCTCCATGCAGATTTGATCGCGGCAATAGATCGCACGCTTAGCTACGACTTTTTTGATAACGATAGTGATCCCTCCGCCGCCTCTGGCGATTTTCACGGAACGGCGTGTGCAGGTATTGCGGCAGCAAGAGGGTTTAACAATATTGGCGTTGCAGGTGTTGCTCCCAAAGCTGGTATTTCGGTTATTCGTCTCTTGAGTGGCCCGGTTACATACAACACTCCAGTAAGCATTGCCAATGCTCTTACCTATCAACCTGCGCAAGTCGGCATCAAATCCTGCAGTTTTGGATACATTGCTCCATTTGTGGCCGTTAACTCAACGATCAATCTTGCATTTCGAAACGCGCTTCAAACTGGACGCGGAAATAAGGGCACCATTTTTGTTTGGGCTGCCGGCAATGATGGTGCGGCTGGAGATAATGCAAACTACGACTTTCGAGTTAATCACCCCGGAACAATTGCGGTGGGAGCGATTGATGACAAGGGCAAGAAGGCCTCTTATTCCGAGCCCGGTGCCTGTCTGGTCGTGGCGGCTCCATCAAGTGGCAATAGTCGACCGGGTATCACGACCACGGATGTTTCTGGCGATAGTGGCTACTCGACCTCGGATTACACCAGCGGCTTCGGTGGGACATCTGCCGCCTGCCCAATGGTTGCTGGCGTTGTTGCTTTGATGCTGGAAGCCAAGCCTGAGGCCACATGGAATTCCATTCAGGATATCCTGATTCGCACAGCCCGGAAAAATGACGCCACTGACACGGAATGGGTAGTCAATGGAGCGGGTTTGCATTTCAATTACAAATATGGAGCGGGTCTGGTGGACGCGGCGGCGGCAGTAAATGGCATAAAATCCAGGACTTCCTTTCCTAAACAGTTGTCTACCGTCGTTCAAGCAACTGGCCTTCCTATGGTCGTACCCGATGCGAGCACGACGGGTATGACAATTCCTATCGAGGTCTCCTCAAATATCAGAAGCCTTGAGCACGTTGTATTGAAGTTCTCGGCTAGCCATACCATTCGAGGAGAGCTGGATATCACATTGACCTCTCCACAAGGCACCGCGAGTAAGCTTGCTCTGAAGCGGGGGGATGGCGAAGATGATTATGAGGCGTGGCCTTTTATGACTGTGCGCAACTGGGGTGAAAATCCTAATGGCACGTGGTCCTTGAAGGTTGTAGACAGTGTCAGAGCGGATGTTGGCACGGTTACCGCCGTCACTTTGGAGCTGTTTGGACTCTCCCAGGCACCACCTCCTCTGCCCAATCAACCTCCGGGAGGTGGCGAGCCAGAGCGTAGTGTGAAGCTTTCGATTCTAGACCCCGTAAATTTCTCCAAGATGAACGCTGGTCCCTATACTTTGCACGGAGTTGCTGAAGCTCTGGCTGGCGTTGACCGTGTTGAATATCAGCATCTCATGTTCGGATCGATTGAAGATGGCAATAACTACGGAGAACCGGGAACAAAAAGTCCAGGTGAGAGCATTGGAGAAAGAGCGCTCGATCAGTGGTCGGTAGCGTCAGGCAGAGAATCATGGAAGGTGACTACCCATCTGAAAAAAGGTGACAACCGGATCCGTGTGCGCGCCGTGGACAAAAATGGGGAGGTCTCTCTTTTGAAGACGGTACGCATCCTTGTGCAGTGAGCGACTCCGGCTCTGAATTCTACAACCGCTGCATATCCTACTTTTTATTCTTGCGAATCTGCATATCACATCCATAGCATTCAAATTATGAAACTTGCTGCTGTTTCCCTCATTGCCATTGCGGCTACACTTTCCTCCCTCCATGCTGGTTCTTTTGGAGGTCCTCGACCCTTTACAAATGGTTCGCCTTTGATCAGCGGCGTTGATGGTTCTTATCAGGCGAATGCTCGTGGGACGAATACCACCGGAGTCATTCGTTTCGCCTACTCCGGAGGAAACCAGACAAGTTCTACGACTGCGAATAGCTACGTTATCTTCTCCGAAGGCTTTATTTTCAGTGGCGGTGTCGCTGCAAATATTACGGGATCTACCATCACGGCAGCTTTGGAGTATGCTGAACAAAATACTACCTTCGAGGTCACGGGCAGTGGCTATTTTAACGCCAAAATCGATCCGCAGTCTCCGGTTTACTCTTTCAAAGGCAGCGGTTTCCTTCAGGCGTTTATTCAAGATCCGACTGACTTCCTGTGGTATAGCTTCTTTGGCCGCGAGATGAAAGTTTCCGGTATTCGCAACTCGCAGGAGTCCTAGGTAGTGTCCGCCAGCTCTTAGCGGCTATAACGCAGCTTCGAGAGGTCACGCTATGGTGGTCTCTCCTTTGTAAGTTGCTCGGTATCTCGTATTTCTCCGAGTAATGAACGAATGCCATATCAAATGGATTCCCGGCCCTTTTCGCGCACTGGGTTCACGTTAATTGAACTCCTCGTCGTGGTCGCAATCCTCGGCGTTCTGACTCTGGTGGGGTATATCGCTTACAGCAAGCTCATTACTCAAGCAGATGCAGCTCAATGTATGGCCAACATGCGTTCCCTCCATACGGCACTGTCAGCATACGTTCAGAACCAAAGACATTGGCCTCAGCCGCCAGAGGAGCTCTTGGAGGCTGAAAATGACGATGCTTGGGAGGACTGGTGGGTCGACACCTTGACTCCCTACGGAGTAACGGAAGCAACTTGGCAATGTCCGACCTTGCGTCGCATTCTAGTACGGAGTGAAGAAATACAACGCCCTCGGATTCACTATGCGCCAACGCCTTTTGACAGTGCGGAGATGACCCCTTATCGGTGGAGCACTCAGCCATGGCTCGTCGAGATGGGTAATATTCATACACGGGGAGCACATATCCTATTTCCCGATGGATCCATTCGCGTCATGAATGACCTTCTTCCGCAACCCTCCCCCTCGCCCTGAGGGCCATTGCTCGACTTTATTTCTTGAGGCTCCGCAAAAGGCCACCTCCTGTCCGCTTTAGAAATCACTACATCGTAGCATTGCTTAAGGAAGTTGCCTCTTGACGAACTTCTCGAAATGAATATTATGCCCACTCTGCTACGCGGGTGTAACTCAGTTGGTAGAGTGCAACCTTGCCAAGGTTGATGTCGAGGGTTCGAGTCCCTTCACCCGCTCCACTCCCTTCCTCTCTGGAAGGGCTTTCTGCCAAAAAATAAGGAAGAGGTCCTTTGGCGATATTTTTCTTAGCCGCATCGAGCATGCATGGATGCGCGGCCTGCTTGTCGGTGTCCCAAGATGAGATACACTACTGACTGAGGCGCGCACGCGGAAAGATCTTGCCTGGGAATCTTGCGATCAGGAAGCATTCTGATTAAGGGTTCCGGATGGCGCGCGGTTTCTCTCCTCTTGAAGTCTCGCTGATCCAGGCACGGCAATTCCTTCTTCGGGCTACCGGTACGGCGGCAGCGGCTACGAATCCTTCCGCTGCCATCGTGCATCTCGGCTATGTGCAGATGGACCCGATTGATGTCTGCGGGAAGATGCATGATCTCATTCTGCGGAATCGCATCGCAGGATATCGCCGGGATGGATTGCTGGAGTCGCTGTATGAATCAATGCCGCGGGATTTTTTTGAGCACTATATCCCCCAGCGAGGTATTCTCGTTGCCATGCCTGTGTCGGAGTACCGCTTTATTGTACGGGCCATGAGGCACCGGCGAAATCGCGAGGGATATGGAGGAGCTTTGGAGCCATCTCAGCAACAACTCGCGCGAGTCATTCTTCGACGCATTAAAGACGAGGGACCCTTGGGCGCGGCGGCTTTTCAGAACGCGGAGCGTTCTGAGACTGGGTGGGGGACATCGGGGTCACTGGCCAAGACCACGCTTGATAAGCTCTTCTATCACGGTCGTCTGCTGGTTTCTCGGCGGGAGAAATTCCGCCGGATTTTCGATCTACCCGAGCGTATCCTTCCGCCGGAGGTATTCAAGGCTCGCCCCGCGACTCCTCGGGACGAGTTGCGGTGGCTGGTGATGGAACGCCTGCGCCAGCGCCGCTTGGTCCGGCTCTCAGCGGCTCAACGGTCGTTGGTTGGCGACGCCATTCAGCCGGTATGCGTCAATGGTGCAGGCGTCTTGTATTGCTTGAAAGAGGATGTCGCCCTCTTTGATGAGCCGCCGCGTGAAATTCCGCCCATGCTCCTCGCACCCCTTGATCCCATCGTTTATGATCGTGTCGTTACGCGGAGTATTTGGGACTTCGACTATACTTGGGAGGTTTATACCCCACAGACGAAACGGGTGAGAGGCTACTACGCCCTTCCTCTGCTGGCAGGTGGAGTCATTGTGGGCCATGTGGACCCCAGGGCCGAGCGTAGTACGGACACCTTGGTGGCGCGCACAAATGTGTTGGACGAAAACCTGGTTTATCCCGCCCTGCGAAAGCTGGCGGACTTTCTGGGGTTATCCACGGTACGAATTGAGCGCTGATGTTTCAATTAGCATTGCTCCGGTCTCTTCCGCCTCATAAAAGCTCCACAGGGATGTTTGGGATATTGATTATGTCATACCGATGAAAACCTCTGCCATTCACCAGCGTGTGGCGGATTTCCTCAAGAGCTATCCCCCCTTCCATCATCTGGACGCCGAGGCGCTGGAGCGACTAGCGGGAGGGGGTAGGGTTCTTTACCGCGAGAAGGGAGATTTGATTTTTGAGGAGGGGAGTGCCAGGGGACGATTCCTCTATGTGATTCAGCAGGGAGGAGTGCGGTTGACTTTTCATAAAGGCGAGCTGGAGACGCTTGTCGATCTCCGTGGGGTAGGGGAGATGCTCGGTGCGGATGGCATGCAGCCTGTCTATTGTTATTCCGCCTGGGCAATCGAGGATACGATCCTCTACGCGATCAATGCGGAGGATTTTCATCGTGAGTGTGATGCGAATCCCAAGGCTGCCCGCTCGCTTTCCCTCCTTCTCACGGCCGATCCCGGCGATGCCCAGAAGGGACCTGATGGGAAACCGGTGGACTGGTTTCGGGAACACTTCTCGGCCAATGAAATCGAGATGCACTGTCTCTTGAAATGCCCTCCGCATAAATCGATCTGCCAAGCGGCTCGGGAGATGAATGCGGTGGAAGATGCGGCCATGGTTGTGGTGGACGAAGAGGGGTGTCCGGTTGGAATCTGTACCAATCATGATCTTCGCAGCCGGGTGGCGACAGGAGAAGTCTCGCCTCAAGCTCCTGTCCATGACCTCATGAGGTCTCCTGTTTTCACCATTGCCCCCGATGTTGCCGTCGGGGAGGCCTTGATTGAAATGATGCGCAGAGGGGCTCGTCATCTTTGTGTGACGGAGGATGGTACTCCTACCAGCCGAGCCGTGGGCATGCTGTCCGAGCACAGCCTCATGCTTCTTTATGGCAACAATCCCCTGACGCTCTTGCGGGGAATTCAGCGGACGCACGATGTCGGGGAGCTTGCCACACTGCGTGAGAGAGCGGATGTGCTGCTGCAACGGGGAATGCGTACCTTTGCTGATGTGGATTGGCACTGCGAAGTCATGGCGGAGATCGATCGGGCCGTGATACGACGAGCCATTTCCTTCCTCCATCAGGAGGAGGGGCTCGGTAGCGGCATCAGTGTGCTTCTTGTCGGCACGGCCGGGAGGCGGGAAAAGCTGGTACGCAATGCGGTCGGCCTTGCGGCGATAGTTCCCGATTCGTCTCCGACGGCGCAGCAGGAAGGATCGGCTTTTCTCGACCGGGTGCAGGACGTCCTTGCGCAATGCGGCTACAAACAGTCATTCGGTAGCCCGGCGGAACTGGAATGCCGATCTGCGGAGGACTGGAAACGAAGCTTCCGCCAGTGGGTGGAGCACCCCCTTGATAGCGATATCCATACCAGGCTGGCTCTATTGGACTTTGAGCCTTTGGAACGGAAATGTCCCATGGCCGCTGCAATGAGGCAGGTGTTGGCTGAGAGTATCCGTGAGACGCCGCAGTTCCTAGGTCTCCTTGCGAATGATGCACGCGCTCACATGCCACCGTTGACCTTCTTCGAGGGTAATGCCGTGGATGAGAAGGGGCGTCAACTCGGGGCTCTCGATCTCAATGATCGTGTCTTCTGGGCGGTCTCTGATGCCATGCGAGTCTTGGCCTTCGAGGCGGGAGAAGTGGAGGCGGCTCCCACCTTGGCACGGTTAGCGCGTGCCCAGGCTCGCTTTCCTGAGGAGAAGGAGATCTTTAGCGAAGCTGCCAAGGCTGTGCGCATAGTCCTTTTCCAGCGCGCTCGGAATGCCTTTCGCACAGGCGGAGCGGGTAATGTCCTTCTGCCCTCTGCGCTCTCCCAGACCGAGCAGTCTCTTTTGAAGTTCAGCTTTCGGGCTATTTCCCGCCTGCTCGACTTTGTACTCCAACGCTATCATCTCAAATGAACCCGCCTTCGCGCTTTGTCATTTTTGATCAGGAGACCACTGGTTTGAATCCTGAGAAAGATCAGATCATCTCCATCGGAGCTGTGGCCGTCGTTGAGGGAGACATTGCTCTGGATGATGTTTTTGAGGCAGTGCTCAGGGTCACGACTGCGACCTCGGCTGTCGTAGTCCATGGCATCACGCCCGACCAATCCCGCCATGGGGAGGCGGAGGAGATGGCCGTGGGAGCCTTTCTAGACTACATCGGAACGGCCGTTCTCGTGGGGCACCACGTCGGGTTTGATAGGTCTATTTTGCGTGCGGCGGCAAAAAAACTCGGACGTCCGGTGCCTAATCCTGCTCTCGACACGATGCGGATTGCCTTGGCTCTGGCTGATCGCGGAGCCTTGGAGCTTGGCGCAGAGGATGGGTTTGAACTCGATGCGCTCTGCCAACACTTCGGAATTGTGCCGCATGATAGGCATACCTCTCCGGGCGATGCGTTTTTGACAGCACAGATTTTCGTGAGGCTGCAGCGTCTGTGTCAGCGGCTCCATCTCGACGTGCTAGAGTTCGCCGAGAAGGACCTTTCATCAGGCGCCTCTGCCTAGAGCTTCTTTGTTCGGGAACCTAGTTTGGGCTTATAGGCAAGGAGGCGCAGGCCGTTCAGACACACGAGTACCGTACTGCCTTCGTGACCGATCACGCCGATAGGTAGAGGGAGAGCCCAGCCGAGAGCGGCTGCCACCAGCAGTAGGATTACGCCACCTGCGAAAGTCAGATTCTGCGTGAGGACCCTTTTCGCATGACGAGCCATACCGACTAGCAGAGGGATGTTTTCCAGTCTGTCGCCCATAAGCACGATATCGGCGGTTTCCATTGCGATGTCTGTCCCTCCCGCTCCCATGGCGACACCTAGATGGGCTGTGGCCAAGGCTGGTGCATCATTGACTCCGTCGCCGACCATCATCACTGTGCCATCCAGTTTGAGATCTCGTATGGCTTGGACTTTGTCGGCGGGGAGGAGTTCCGCGCGGAAATAGTCGATGCCAGCTTCTTCGCTGATGGCCTTGGCAACAGCGGTTTGATCGCCAGTCAGCATCACCACTCTCTTTACGCCCATCTGGCGGATGCTGGCTACAATGTCCGCAGCGTCAGGCCGCAATGTGTCGGCCAGCGCAAAGGCTGCGAGTGCTTCCACATCGTCCCCCTGCCGTTTGCCGAGCCAGATGCAGGTCTTGCCTTTGCTTTGCAGCAACGCCACCTGTGTCAGCAAAGCCTCCATGTTCCTTGCGCCAAGTTCGGTGAAATACCGCCCACTTCCGACGACCAAACGCTGATCCTCAATAGTCGCCTCGGCTCCCTTGCCCGTGACGGATTGGAAATCGACAGCGGCTGGCAAGGTGAGACTCAGTGTTTTTGCGGTCGTAAGGATGGCTTGACCGAGGGGATGCTCGGATTTCGATTCGACAGCGGCGCACAATTTCAGGAGTTGCGACGTTTTTGAAGAGACGGGTCCATCGCGCATGGAGAGGACACCATCGGACGTCACGATCTCGGTCAGGCTTGGCTTGCCGACAGTAAGGGTGCCCGTCTTGTCAAAGCAGACGATATCGACCCGAGCTGCCGTCTCCAGATGAGACCCGCCCTTGATCAGGATGCCTCGGCGTGCGGCGCCTCCGATGGCGGATAACACGGTCGCCGGAGTACTGATGATCAAGGCGCAGGGGGACGCCACGACCATGACCGTCATCGCACGATAAAAGGCTTCGCCAAATCCCTCGCCCCAGATCAGCCACGGTACGCAGAGGACGAGTGCCGTGAGGCCGATCACACCTGCTGCATACGTTTGCTCTGCTTTCTCAAGGAAGCGCTGAGTGGTTGACTTCTCGGCTTGAGCTTCCGCGACGAGCCTCACCATTTTGGACAGGGTGGAGTCCTCTGACTTCCGGGTGACTTTGATTTCTAGAGCGCCAGACTGATTGAGCGTGCCGGCAAAAACTTCGGCCCCCACGGCTTTTGAGACCGGCAGGGATTCCCCAGTCAGGCTGGATTCGTCGATATAGCTGCTTCCTTCCGTGACAAGACCGTCAACTGGCAACAAGTCGCCGGGGCGCACGATCACGATGTCCTCGAGGATGAGAGACTCGATGGGAGTCATCTCTGTGCCTGAGGCCGTCTTTCGTAATGCCTTGTCCGGGCGCAGCGTCAGCAGGGATTCTATGGCCTTCTGGGTACGCTCGAGCGCGTGGCGCTGGAGGACATTGGAAAAGCTGAAGAGAAAGAGAAGCAGCGCTCCCTCAAACGGAGCACCGACGGTAGCCGCTCCCAGAGCGGCCAGCACCATCAGCAGATCCACGTCCAGTGTGAGTTCCTTCAGGGATGCGATGGCCGACCTCACGCCATACTGTCCTCCGAAGATATAGGAGATCGCGTAGCAAACTCCACTGCCGGGCAGCCCTCCATGCTGAAGGATCGCGCCAGCGATAAGCGTGAGAAGGCCGATGCCACAGGATATCTCCTCGTTCAGGTCGCCGGAGCGAATGCGTGCCCACAGTTTGTCTCCGGTCTTGGGAGCCTCGAGTGGGCGTACGGATGCGCCCGCTTCCTTGACTCCGCGCAGCACTGATGCCGCATCAGAGGCCGCAGGATCAAATGTCAGGCACAAGACTCGTCCGATATAGGTGGCGGTTGCCCGGCGGACCCCGGGCACTTTTTCGATTCGCCGCTCCAGCTTGGCGGCAGCCGCTTCACAGGCCTGTCCATCAAGACGCAAGGCCCATCGCGTGATCCCGTCATGAGACGACGGTGCGGGCGCAAGATGCTCCGCTGCGATGGTGCGCAGTTCGATTTCGTTGATCTTCGTTGGATCAAAGGCGATCTGCACCTTTTCGCCATTCTCCTTGGGAGAGACTTCCAGAATGCCCTCGTGATCGGCGATGGTGTGTTTTGTTTTACTCATTGAGTGAAGTTCGGAGGGAGCGATGCCGTGAACATAGGCTGCCTCATGGCTCTAATCTAGGGATATCTTAAGAGACTTAGTCTCATCTTCGATCGAGGATTATAGTTTGCTATTAACTAAGATTTTCGTCTCGCTTGCTAAGTGAGACGATGTTGCAATAGGTGCGCAGTTGTTGGCAGAATCTGAGAAAGCGGGCAAAATTTTTGCTGCGGTTTCGCTTGTGTCCCAATACCCGCAATGACTGTTATCAAGTCTCATTATCTATGGATTCCACCCCTGCCAACATCTCGGTGACACCTTGGTCAATGCGCCCGTCTCAAAATTGGTCCGGTGATGCACTGTTTCGTCGACTTGGAGCCATTTGATAGACCGTCTTCTCCTCCATAAAGAGGGAAGTAAGGAGGGCGGATTTTTATAAAGAGCTCTCAATGTGCTTCTTTCTCCTCTTGGAGGAGGGTGGAGATGGATGCAGACATACTCCTTTGTTGATTTGGCGCAAAAAATCATCCTACTCTCTTCCCAGGGAATGATTGACAGCGGGCAGCATGAAACGAGGGAATATCTTTTTCCTTCTCAAGTTGGCACCGATATTCCGTCAGTAGGCTGGCGGGGTATCGAAAAGTGGCCACTGTTTTGGCGTCTTCAGATCTTTGGCTGGCTGGGGTGGACAGTCTGGTCCATGCCGATCAACTTCGCCATCTACACGGATATCGGCGTGGCTTTCCAGATCAGCCTCGTTCGAGAGCTGACGGGCTTCCTTCTCACCCTCGGCTTGCGCGAGTTCTATCGTCGCACGTCCATCAGCGAACTTGACGTCTCAGCCATTGCTCCCCTGCTTATCCTGGTATCCATGGTGGCTGCCGGCATCGATCTTGGCAGTCTCATTTATCTTGAGCGCCTTCTCGGACTCAAGGAGGCGGATATCAATCAGAGCGGAATGCTTGGGTATTTATTCTGCCTGCGCACCCTGCTCTTCGTTTCATGGAGCGGCCTTTACCTCTCTTTCCGCGGGCTTATTGCCACTCGGGATCAGTCGAAGAAATTGTTCGAGGAGCAGAAGCTTCGACACGAAGCCGAGTTGCAAATGCTCCGGTCCCAGACAAACCCGCATTTCCTCTTCAATGCCTTCAACACCATCATTAGTGAGGGCAAGGGAAACCCGCGTGTTCTCGGATTGGTCCGCGCCTTGTCGGACTATCTCCGCTATTCGCTCTCCTGTCGGCACGAAGGCTTCGTCTCGCTCGGAGCCGAAATCGACGCCATCAAGAGCTATCTTGAAGTCGAGAAAGCCCGCTTTGGGGGAGATCTCCTGATCGATATCGATGTGACCGACACAGCTCGCGCTACCGGCGTGCCGGGGGTCATCATCCAACCCCTCGTCGAGAATGCCATCAAGTATGGCCGTGAGACCTGCCAGCCCCCGCTCCGTGTGCGTGTGGCGGCAGAGACTGGCCCGCATGCCCTGCGCATCGAAGTCAGCAATACCGGGCACTGGTTGCCAGTCCGCAAACTTAAGCGCAACCAAGCCTCCGGCTCGGGCCTGCAAAATCTCCAGCGGCGGCTGCAGGCCATCTACCCCGATCAGCATCGCTTTGAAATCGGCGAGCGGGGGAGTGAAGTGGTGGCTCTCGTAGAGATCCAGATGAATCACGACTACGATCAACGGTTGCAGGATTACGAAGTCCGCCAGAGGATGGAGCCTTCATGAATTGGCGCGCGCTCATCATCGACGACGAAGCTCCGGCAAGAAATCACCTCAGCGAACTCCTACGAGCTCACTCGAATGTCGAGATCGTCGGGGAAGCCTCCTGTGTCTCGGAAGCTGCCAAGCTATGCGCTCAGCTTCACCCTACTCTCCTCTTCCTGGATCTCCAGATGCCGCGTGGTTTGGGATTTGACCTGCTGCCTCTCATCAATCCCGTACCGCAGGTCATCTTCGTCACGGCTTACAATGAGTATGCCGTACGCGCCTTCGAGGTCGGCGCTGTGGATTATCTGTTGAAGCCCATTTTCCCCGAGCGTCTGGAGATCGCTCTTGCCCGTCTGGATCACCACGCAGCGCCTCCGATGATGGGAACGCCAAAGGAACTCGACGAAGACTCCCCCGTCTTTCTCCGCACCAGCAAAGGTCTGCGGGCCGTACTCATCTCGCACGTCACCCACATCGTCGCCGATGGCAACTACACCACGATCTGGCTCGAAGACGGCTCCACTTTTCTGACCGACCGCACCATGCACGAGTGGGAGACTATCTTTCCTGCCACACGCTTTGTGCGGCTTGATCGCTCCCTCCTGGTGAATACCAATCACCTTCGCGAGCTCAAGGTCGTATCCCGCGATGCCGCGCTTCTCTCGATCACCGGTCGTGCGGAAGTGATCAAAATTGGCCGCGCCGCGCAGAGCAGATTGCGACAGTTGCACCTTTTTCGTTAGTCGCCTTTTAGCAGTTTTCTTTCCCTTTCCCGATTCGCGGATTCGTTTGCCCGATTCACGGATATCTCGCCTGATTGGCCCCGCGCTGGCTCGGCTGCTGCTTAATGCATGCCAACTCGCAGGTCACGCTGTGAGCCAAAGGAAAAACAAACAAAGGGAAACAAAACATGTTAAAGAAACTATCATTGAGCGCGGCGCTGGCTGTGACTGTGGGAGCATTCGCTCCGGGAGCAGTCTATGCCGGTACTGAAGAGGTAAAGAAGGAAGTGGTCGTGGTGGAAGAGGAAGCACCAGCCTTTTCGGGCTGGGTATCCTTCGATATCAACAGTCACTTCATCTCATATGGTTCAGATGTCTGGGGCGGCGGAACGACTTGGAAGCGCGGTGTTTTCAATCCTTCAGCTGAGCTGGCATGGGCGACTCCGATCAAGGGACTGACCGCGCTGGTCGGTACATGGTGGGACGTCAATAATAACGCCCAGTCTTCCATCGGCGGCTACATCCAGGAAGTCGACGTGTGGGCTGGCTTGTCCTATGCCTACGAGGACCTCTCATTGACGGTTCTCTATCAGGCATGGAACTACGGTGGGAAGACCGAGCAGATCCTCGACGTCATCCTGAAGTACTCCAACAACAACTTCCTCAACCCCGCCCTGACGATCCACAATCGTCTGAATCCCGGTGCGGCCGAAGGTGGTGGCGGTAAAGACGGTACCTTCTTCGTGCCGAATATCAGCTACAACTTCAAGGTCTGGGAAGTCACCATCACTCCGACCGCAGCGATGGGTCTCTGTACTGATGACTTCCACGGCGGCGGAGGCGGCTACGCCTACACCGCTCTTGGCATCGGAGCCAGTGTACCGATTCCCTACCTGCCAGGCGACTGGGAGCTCCATGGCGGCATCACCTACTACAACACCAATAACGAGGTGATCCCGAACAACGTGGCGAACAACTTCGTCACGGGCAACATGGGAGTCAAACTCTCGTTCTAATACCTGTCGCAGCAGGAAGCCGCCGAGCCCCGAGGATTCGGCACTCTTTCTGCTCCCTCTCCGAGGCGGTTCCTGCTGCGACAACCTTACTTTCTCAACAAACCAATACGTACTTATCGAGATATGAAGATCACTCAATGTTTCCAAGCCCTCGCACTGGGCGCCTGCGTTCTGCTGGGCACCACCACCGCGAGCCGTGCGGAAGAAGAGACCGTCAAAGTCGGCGTTCTCCACTCTCTCAGCGGCACCATGGCCATCAGTGAGACCTCGCTCCGCGATGTCCTCATGTTCGCCTTTGACGAAATCAATGCCAAGGGCGGTGTCCTTGGCAAAAAGATCGAGCCCGTCGTCGTTGATGGCGCCTCAAACTGGCCTCTCTTCGCGGAGAAAGCCAAGCAGCTCCTGGAAGTGGACAAGGTGGCCGTCGTTTTCGGTTGCTGGACCTCCGTAAGCCGCAAGTCTGTCCTTCCCGTCTTCGAGAAGAACAATGGCCTGCTCTTTTATCCTGTGCAGTATGAGGGTGAGGAGCTCTCGCCAAATATCTTCTACACAGCGGAAGCAGTGAATCAGCAGGCCATCCCGGCGGTTGATTACCTCCTGGCGGACGGCCGTAAGAAGTTCTACCTCATCGGCACGGATTACGTCTATCCACAGACCACCAATCTGGTTCTCCTCGAGTACCTCCTTTCCAAAGGAGTTCCCATCGAGAATATCGGCGGTGGCCTGCGCAAGGACGACGCTGGCAAAGTCATCTCTGCGGGCAAATACACCCCCTTTGGCCACACGGATTACCAACAGATCGTTGCGGAGATCAAGCAGTTCGCCGCCACGGGTGATGCCTGTGTCATCAACACCATCAACGGTGACTCCAATGTTCCTTTCTTTAAGGAATTCGCCGCTTCCGGCCTCACCGCAGCTGATTGTCCGGTCGTTTCCATGAGCTTGTCCGAAGACGAGCTTCGCAGCTTGCCGACCAAGGATCTTGTTGGTCACCTCGGATGCTGGGCCTACTTCATGTCCATCGATTCGCCGGAGAATGATAAGTTCAAGGCTGATTTCGCCGCCTGGCTGAAAGACGCAAAGGTTCCCGGTATCGAAAAGATGAATCGCGTGACCTGCAGCCCCATGGTCCTTTCCTATGATGGAGTTTACCTCTGGAAAGCCGCAGTGGAAAAGGCTGGCAGCTTCGATGTGGATAAGGTGCGCGCCGTCCTCGAGTCCGGCGAGATCACCTTCGTGGGACCAAACGGACTGAACACCGTCGAGAAAAATCACCACACCAAGAAGAACACCTATATCGGCGAGACCAAGGCCGACGGGCAGTTCAAGATTGTTGAGGAATTCAAGCAAGTCTATCCGGAGCCGTTCCTCAAAGGAACGTTTGTGAAGGAATAAACCGGTAATTTGGTAGCTAGATAGGGAGGAGACTAGGAAGAGGCTCCCTAGCTCCTCCCTCCCGCCGGTCAACGGTCATAACTTTAGAAAACTTCACTCATCAATGCGTTTAAAATTCTTCTCTCGGTTTCTGGTTCTCGCCGCCGTGGCACTTGCTTCCACAGTTTGTGCTCAAGAGGACATGGAAAAGATCGTCCGGGCGCAAGTTGCCCAAGCCATCGTGGCCGATGAGAGTGAACAGGTCGCCCTGATCGAGGCGCTGGCCAAGACTCCTGACCCTGTGCTCGGACCTATCTTTGATGCCTGGCAAAAGGAGCAGATCTTCATCTACGTAGCTCCCGATGGGACACGCATTCCTTTTCAAATCATTACCCAAGGCGAGACTGCAGAAGCCGTGAGAGTGGATACGGCAGCGCCTCTGCTTACTCCAGAAGGAACACCTCTCATCTTTGATGCCAAGACGCATAAGGCCGCAGAAACATTCGCAAAGCTGCGCCGTGCTATGCGTTCCACCTCGGATTTGCTGGCTCTTGCAGATGCTGATCCCCTGCTTCGTCAGAGCGCCATTCTCAAGCTCGGCATGAAGCAATCCCCCGAGGCCCTCCCCATTCTCAATGCGCGCCTTGAAATGGAGAAGGATGCCGCCGTCCGCGATAGTCTTTTCGATGCTGTCGCTCTCATCAATCTCACTTCACCGGATGCGGCGGTGCAAATCGCTGCACTCAATCAGTTGAAAAAATCAACTTCTGTCGCCAGTAAGGAATTCGTTGCGAAGATGGCGCAAAATCAAAGCCTGCCTTCCGATGTCCGGGACGCAGCTGCTTCGACGCTGAAGGCTATTGATAATCATCTCTTCTGGGTGGATTTCTTCGGCACGATGTTCCGCGGCGTCAGCCTCGGCTCCGTCCTCCTGATCGTTGCTCTGGGCTTGGCTATCACCTTCGGTCTCATGGGGGTGATCAATATGGCTCATGGCGAGATCATGGTGGTCGGCGGCTACGCCACCTACCTGACCCAGTGCATCTTTGGAGCTGGTATTTCGCTGGCTCCTTTCGGCTTCAGCCTGACGATTCCCGGGTTTGGCTTTGATCCGAATTCCTTCGTTTATCAAAGCTACTTTCTCGTTGCGCTGCCGATGGCCTTTTTCAGTGCCGCTCTCGTTGGCCTACTGCTGGAGCGGGGCGTCATTCAGTTCCTCTATCGCTGGCCCCTCGAGTCCCTCTTGGCGACTTGGGGTGTCTCGCTCGTCCTACAGCAACTTTTCCGGCTCATCTTCGGTCCTGCGAATGCTCCGGTGTACTCGCCGAGTTGGTTACTTGGCAGCTTCTCCGTCGGCGATGTCATCATGAACTACAACCGCGTCTTTGTGATTATCTTTGCCGCTGTCGTGGTGGGTGGCACCGCACTTCTGCTGTCAAAGACCCCAGTGGGCCTTTTGATTCGCGCCGTCATGCAGGATCGCACCACGGCGGCCTGTATGGGAGTGCGGACGAAAAGAGTGAATATGCTGACCTTTGCCTTCGGCTCAGGCCTCGCAGGCCTTGCGGGAGCCTGTCTCTCACAGATCGGCAATATTGGTCCCAGTACCGGACAGACCTACATCGTGGATTCCTTTATGGTCGTGGTCGTCGGGGGCGTGGGAAATCTCATCGGCACGGTGATATCCGCTCTCGGCATCGGGACCTTGGATCAGACCTTGCAGACTATGTTGAGGAATCCCGTTATCGGAAAGGTGCTCGTCCTCATAGGCATCATCCTCTTCCTTCAGTGGAAACCGTCAGGCCTCTTCGCCACGAAGGGACGCGGCTTGGAAAGCTAATTCCTATGAATAGTTCATTTTCCCGCAAAGAGATTGGTCTGGCTGCTGCATTTGCCGCCATTCTCATCGTATTAATCCCGGCCTTGAACGTGTTCGTTCCGGAGGGCAGTCCGCTTCACATCAGCAACTTCAGCATTAATCTCTGGGGCCAATACCTCTGCCTCGCCATCGTGGCCATGAGCATCGACCTACTTTGGGGCTACACCGGCTTGTTGAGTTTGGGTCAGATGCTTTTCTTCTCTCTCGGAGGTTATGCCTTCGGCATGCATCTCATGTTGATGATCGGGAAGCTCGGACAGTACAAAAGCGATCTGCCGGACTTCATGGTCTTTCTTGGTTACACTAAGCTCCCTTTTCATTGGGAGCCTTTTGCAAGTTTCTGGTTTGCGATTCTTGCCGTTCTGCTTGTGCCGGGTTTCGTTGCCCTTATTTTTGGCTACCTAGCTTTCCGTTCGCGCATCCGTGGTGTCTACTTCTCGATCCTGACACAAGCCCTGACGTATGCGGCCTGTCTCCTCTTCTTCCGCAATGAGCTGACTCTGGGCGGCAACAATGGCTTCACGGACTTTAAGACGGTTCTAGGTTTTGATCTCGCGAAGCCTGCTACCCAGCGTGGCTTGTATATAGCCTCCGCTGTGACGTTGATCCTCGTCTATTTGCTCTGTCGGTGGTTGACCATGACGAAATACGGCAAGGTGCAGCGTGCCATTCGCGATAGTGAAAACCGCGTTCTCTTCTCAGGCTACGCTGCGGCGAATTTCAAACTCTTCGTTTTCGTCATCGCCAGCATGATCGCCGGTGTGGCAGGTGCTCTCTATGTGCCGCAAGTAGGTATCATCAATCCCAGTCAGATGGAACCCGCCAAGTCTCTCGAGGCTGTCGTCTGGGTGGCCGTCGGCGGGCGAGCCTCACTCATCGGGCCCATCATCGGTGCCATTGGAGTGAATGGTATCAAGAGCTGGGCCAGTCAGGCTTATCCCGCCTACTGGCCGATCCTTCTCGGCGGCATGTTTGTGCTCGTCGTGCTCTTCATGCCCAAGGGTATCGTAGGGCTCCCTGAGCAGTTACGCGGTTTATGGAAGCGCTACCAGAATTCCAAGCAAGCAAACGACCCGCCGATTACCCCTTCCGAGACCCAAGCTGCTGATCAGGAGGTTAAGCCGTGAAAAAAGATTTTCTCCTCACCGCCGAGGGCGTCACGAAGTCCTTCGACGGATTCAAAGCGATCAATGATCTGAACTTCTATCTCGATAAGGGAGAGCTGCGTACCATCATTGGTCCCAATGGTGCCGGTAAGAGCACCTTCCTCGATCTCATTACAGGCCGCACACGACCCGATACCGGCTCGATTGAGTACAAGGGCACTCCTCTCACCAAGCTCCGTGAATACGAGATCTATCGCCTCGGCATTGGTCGGAAATTCCAGACCCCGAGCGTGTATAACGATCATACCGTCTTCGAGAATATCCTGCTCGGCTTGGAGGGCAGTCGCGGCGTCTGGCCCTCCATCTTTGGTCGTATCCAGCCTGCTCAGCGCGAGCGCATTTACGAAGTCCTCCAGACCATCGGCTTGAAGGACCGGGCCGAAGTTAAAGCGGGAACCCTCGCTCACGGACAAAAGCAGTGGTTGGAAATCGGAATGCTTCTCGCGCAAAATGCGGAACTCCTCCTCGTGGATGAGCCTGCTGCTGGTATGACCGACGAGGAGACGGCGAAAACCGGTGAACTCCTCCTCAGCCTCGCTGGTAAACACACCATCATCGTCATCGAGCACGACATGGTCTTCGTCCGCCAGCTCGGCAGCAAGGTCACCGTGCTCCATCACGGACACGTCCTCTGCGATGGCACTTTGGATCAGGTGCAAAACGACGAACGCGTCATCGAAGTCTATCTCGGCCGTAAGAAGAAACACTAGGTACTATGCTTTCGATAGAAAATCTCTGCGTCTCTCTCGATGGGTCCCGTATCCTGCGCAATGTCAGTCTCGAAGTTCCTGAGAACCAGGTCTTCTGCCTCATGGGGCGCAATGGAGTGGGCAAGACCACCACGCTGAAATCCGTTATCGGCATTCACCGCCCGACGAGCGGCAGGATCATCTTTAAGGGCAGGGACGTCTCCCAGATTCCCGCGGAGGAGCGCGCGCGCGCCGGTATTGGATACGTCCCCCAAGGAAGGGGCATCTTTCCCCACCTTACTGTGGAGGAGAATCTCTTCATCGGTGCCATCGCGCAGGGAAAGAAAACGCAGCGCGCGCTGGAGCGTGTTTACGCCTTGTTTCCCATCCTCAAGGATTTTCTCGCCCGCAAAGGCGGCATGCTCTCCGGTGGACAGCAGCAGCAACTCTCCATCGGTCGTGCTCTGCTCACTGAGCCGGACCTTCTCATCCTCGATGAGCCCACGGAAGGCATTCAGCCGAATATCATCGACCAGATCGGCGATGCGCTAAAACTCCTCCGTCGCGGAGGCCACCACAATGAGCCTGCCCTCATGGCGGAAGCCTCCCAGGCGCTGAAAACTCTGCGCGACGAAGGCAAGTATCAGGAACCTGAGCTGCTTGACGAACTCAGCGAGGAGATCAACACGCTTCGCCGCGTCGGTTCGGACAAAAATCCGGCCGCGTTTTCCCGCTTATCCTCCCTCTATGACAACGTGCGCAAGCTCGGGCCGCGTGAGGGAAATCTACTCGGCGAAGAAATTGCGAAAGCCCTCCAACTCCTCCACAGTGAGAAATCGATGACCATCCTGCTCGTGGAGCAGTATCTCGATTTCTGCAAGGAACTCGCAGATAACTTTGCCATCCTGGATCGCGGCAGTGTCGTGGCCAAAGGATCGGTGGGTGACCTCACCGAGGAAGTTGTCAAAGAGCACCTGACTGTGTGAAAATGCTTTATGCATCTCAGTCCCCGCGAAACGGAAAAACTTATGATCGTCGTGGCTGCAGACCTGGCTCGGCGTCGCCAGCAACGAGGTCTTAAGCTGAATTATCCCGAGTGCATCGCCATCCTCACCTATGAGATTCTGGAAGGTGCTCGTGATGGCCGCAGTGTAGCCGATCTCATGAGCTACGGAGCGACGATCCTGAAACGGGATGACGTGATGGAAGGGGTGCCGGAAATGATTGCCGAGGTGCAAGCCGAGGCGACCTTCCCGGATGGAACGAAACTCGTAACCGTGCACAACCCCATCCGATGATTCCCGGCGAGATCATTGTAAAACAGGGCGATCATCACGAAGCCAATGAGGGGCTGGACTGGAAGACCATCATCGTGACGCATCGCGGAGATCGACCCATTCAGGTCGGTAGTCATTTTCATTTCTACGAAGTCAACAGCCTCCTCGATTTTGATCGCGAATCAGCGAGAGGATTTCGCCTTCGAATCCCCTCGGGTACAGCCGTGCGTTTCGAGCCAGGAGATACCCGCACCGTGGAGTTGGTTGCACTGGCAGGGAAGCGCGAAGTTTATGGCCTTAACGGAAAGGTGAACGGAAAACTGTGAAACTAACCCGGGAACTTTACGCAGAAATGTTTGGCCCCACTGTGGGGGATCAGGTGCGCTTGGCCGACACGGAGCTTTTCATCGAAGTCGAGCGCGATCTCATCGCCGAGAATGGTGGCTACGGTGGCGAGGTGAAGTTTGGCGGCGGCAAAGTTATCCGCGATGGCATGGGCCAGTCGCCCCTCGCGCTTGATAGCGAGTGCCTGGATCTGGTCATTACGAATGCGCTGATTCTCGACGCCGTACAGGGCGTCATCAAGGCGGACATCGGCATCAAGCACGGGCGTATCGTCGGCATCGGGCACGCGGGTAACCCTCTCATTCAGGACGGTATCACCATGGTCATCGGAGCGGCCACGGAAGTCATCGCCGGAGAGGGCTGTATTATCACGGCCGGGGGTCTTGATACACACATTCATTTCATCTGCCCTCAGCAGATCGAGCACGCTCTCGCCGCTGGCACTACGACTCTCATCGGCGGCGGCACCGGTCCCGCTCACGGCACGTACGCGACCACGGTCACGCCCGGCCAGTGGAATATCCACCGCATGCTGGAAGCCGCCGAGGAGTACCCCATCAATATCGGTTTTCTCGGCAAGGGAAACTGCTCCACTCCCGAACCTCTCCGCGAACAAATCCGCGCCGGAGCCGTCGGTCTCAAGCTTCACGAGGACTGGGGCACCACACCCGCGGCCATCGACACCTGTCTCGACGTGGCTGATGAATTCGATGTGCAGGTGGCGATTCATACCGACACTCTGAACGAAGCGGGCTTTGTCGAAGACACCCTCCGCGCTTTCAAAGGCCGTACCATTCACACCTACCACTCCGAGGGCGCGGGTGGGGGACATGCGCCGGACATCATTCGTGTCTGTGGCGAACTCAATGTCCTGCCTTCTTCAACGAATCCGACCCGTCCCTATACCGTCAATACCATCGATGAGCATCTCGACATGCTCATGGTCTGTCACCATCTGGACTCAAATATCCCCGAGGACGTTGCCTTTGCAGAGTCCCGCATCCGTGGCGAGACCATCGCTGCGGAGGATATTCTGCACGATCTGGGGGCCTTCTCCATGATGTCCAGCGACAGCCAGGCCATGGGCCGCATCGGTGAAACGATCACCCGCACATGGCAGACGGCGCACAAGATGAAGGTGCAGTTTGGCAAGCTCGCCACCGATGCTCGTAGCGCAGCGCACTCTGCCGCCGACAATTTCCGCGCCCTCCGCTACATCGCGAAGTACACCATCAATCCCGCTCTCACTCACGGCATCGCCCACGAGGTCGGTTCCATCGAGGTGGGAAAGCTTGCGGATCTGGTAGTTTGGAAGCCCGCATTCTTCGGCGTAAAACCGGAGGTCGTCCTCAAAGGCGGACTTATCGCCTGTGCGAATATGGGGGATCCGAATGCCTCCATCCCCACCCCGCAGCCTATGTTTTACCGGCCTCAGTTTGCCGCCCATGGACGTGCCCGTTATTCCACTTCGGTGACCTTTGTCAGCCAGGCTTCTCTGGAGCTTGGTTCCCTGAATCACCTCTCTCTAAGCAAGCGTCTCGTCGCCGTTCGGAATACTCGCAAAGTCACCAAGCGCGATCTTCTCTGGAATGATGCGACCCCCAAGATCGAAGTCGATCCTGAGACCTATGTCGTGAAAGCCGATGGTGTGCACCTCACGTGCGAACCTCTCGCTGTCCTGCCCATGGCCCAGCGGTACTTCCTCTTCTAGTCGTATGAAGATCGTTCATCAGCACCTCCATGTTCATCCTGGCACCGACGCCGTTGTCATCCCCATTCGTGCCTTGCGGGAAACACTAGCCAAGCGCCGCTGGCGAGCCGTTGCCGAGGACGGGCAGGAGTTTGGTTTCGATCTGGATCATATCCTGAACCACGGACACTTCGTTTCCACGGAGGGGGCGAAGTACTACGCCATTGAGCAGGAGCCGGAGCCCGTTCTCGAGGTTGCCCTCGGGACCGATATTTCCATCGCCGCCCGCAGAGCCTGGCTCATGGGCAATCTTCACTTTCCCGTCCAGATTACTACGGATGTGATTCGCGTGGCAGATGATAGCGCCGTGCGCCAGATGCTTGAGCGAGAGCATATCGACTACGTCGCGACGAAGGCTGTATTTTGCCCGATCACTGGCGCAGGACATGGGCATCACCACCATGACTGAGATTCCGGGGAGCGAGCTCGCCTTCCTCCTCCAGGTCTCGGACGCCATGTTTCCTACGGGTGCGTATGCGCACTCGCTCGGCATGGAGGAAATGGTGCAGCGAGGATGGGTTTTCAATGAAGCTTCCCTGCTGAATTTTCTTCGCATCCACATCATCCCATCGGTGCGTCAAGTGGATCTCCCTCTGGCGGCGGAAGCCCACCGTATCGCTCAGACCGGCGACATACCTTCCCTCCTCACGGTGGATCGACTCGCCGGGGCACTACGTCCAGCTCGCGAACTTCGCGCGGCCAGCCTCCAAACCGGTCGCCGCCGCCTAGCCATGCTCTCCTCGATTTTTCCTTCCCCCCTCATTCGGACCTATCAGTCCGAGGCGGAAAAAAATCCCGCCATCGGTCATCATGCTCCCGTCTGGGGGGTGGCGTGCGAAAAACTTTCTCCAGAGGCAGCGCTGACCGCCTACTTCTACCAATCGCTTTCCTGCTTCTGCGCCGCCGCCCCGAAGATCGTCCGTATCGGTCAGGAAGCCGCACAACGCGTCCTCGCCGCCGCCTTGTCGAACTCTCATGCCGTCGTGCAGTCCGCCCTGTCCGTGCCGCGTGAGGAGATCGGTTGGTTCGATCCCGTACTGGATTTGGCTTCTATGCGGCATGAAATTGCTGATGAAAGGTTGTTTATCTCATGAAGACTTTGCGTATCGGAATCGGAGGGCCGGTGGGCTCTGGAAAGACCATGCTTGTCCTGCGACTTTGCCAATGGCTCCGTCACGAGTTCCGCATGGCTGTGATCACAAATGATATCTATACCCGCGAAGACGCCGAGTTCCTCGTGCGCAATGAGGCCCTCTCCGCAGATCGAGTCATGGGTGTGGAGACCGGAGGATGTCCTCACACTGCCATCCGCGATGATACCAGCATGAATGACGCGGCTCTGGCCGACCTCCAGCTCCGTTTTCCCGATCTGCAGCTCATCCTCATCGAAAGCGGCGGCGACAATCTCTCGGCCACCTTTTCCCCCGAGTTGGTGGACGTGTTTATCTACGTCATCGATGTGGCTCAAGGGGACAAGATTCCTCGCAAAGGCGGCCCCGCGATTCGGAAGAGCGACCTCCTCCTCATCAATAAGATCACCCTCGCCCCCCTCGTCGGCGCGGACCTCGACGTGATGGCCCGTGATGCAAAGATTCAGCGTGGCGAGCGCCCCTTCATTTTCGCGGATCTGAAGTCTGAGGAAGGCAAGGAAGACCTCCTCGCGTGGTTGCGCCGGGAGTATCTTTTCATCTGATTTCCTTGTGACGGGACACCTGCAGATCGAACTGGCGGCTCATCCCACCGGACGGACCTACATCTCCAGGCAGTCCTTCCATGCCCCGATGCATCTGAGCAAGCCGCATTGGGATGGCAACTGCCTGATCGTGCAGGCCGTCAACTGCACCGCCGGTTTGTTCTCTGGCGATCGTATCGATCTTTCCGTGCATTCGTTGTCTGGTTCCCGCGCCATCGTCACCAGTCCCAGTGCCCAGCGTGCCTATCAGGCCAGAGATCCCGCTGCCTTCGCCGAGATTACGCAATCCTTCGCCGTCGAGGGCGGAGCTTGGCTGGAAGTCTGCCCGGAGATTTTCATTCCGCAGCGCGGTGCCCGTGTCCGTCAGCGCACCCGTATCGACCTAGCCTCTGACGCTGGCCTCTTTTTTATCGAGTCCCTCGCTCCCGGCCGCGTCGGCTCTTCCGAGTCCTATGCCTTCGAGATATTGGACTGGACCACCGATTTGTATGTGGAAAACGAACTTCTCGCCCGCGAACGCTACCGCCTCTCTCCCGAGGAGCAAAGCATCCTCACCCTGCGCAGCTATTTCCCAGATGCCTATTACGCCTCCTGCTACCTGGCCGCTCCTGAGTTATCCGAAGTGACCGACTTCCGACAAAGCGTTCAAAACCTCAGCGGCGAAGGTCTCCAAGTCGCCGCCAGTTTCCTTTCTCCCTCCATCGCCACTATCAAACTTCTTGCTCGCGGCAGCATGGAATTGCGAGCCGGTCTGCTGAGCCTGCGCGAGTATTGCTACGCTGCTCTCAGTCGACCCATTCCTGCATGGCGAAAGCTCTGAACGACTTGGCCAGTCTCTAGAAGATCTCGCGAGCCAGTTCCTTCAACTGCACATAGCACTTGCGATAATCTTCGAGCTTTTTTTCGTAGGCTCCGGCTCGCTCTACATGGGGCTGAATAGTCTCCTCCACACGGATCCATTGCCGCACCAACTCCTCCGGTGCACGCCCTGTCTTCGCGGCACAGGCAAGGATAGCCCCACCCAAGCAGCCCGTCTCCGTCACCTTGGGCACTTGGATCGGTTGATTCAGGATATCTGCCTTCAACTGGAGCCAGCGGCGATTCTTAGCCCCGCCTCCCACCGCCAGTACTTCCCGAATGGGAATCCCCGCGTTCCGCAGCAATTCGAAATTCACCCGCAGCTCGTAAGCGAGCCCTTCCAGCAACCCGAGCAGGATCTCCTGTCGCGTCGTGTCGAACCTCAATCCAAGGATGGCTCCCGGAGTTCTGGCGTCGAAGTAAGGTGTTCCAGATCCTGTAAAATACGGCAGCACCATCAGCGAGCTGGGCCCTTCGGGCAGTTCGCGAAAGATGAGGTCATATACATCCTGCCCTGTTCTTTCCGCCTCCCATCGCTCGGCCAGTCCCAGCTCATCTCGGAACCATCGCAGCAAATTGCCACCCGTGAGATTGTAGGCGAGAGAAGCATGAAGTCCCGGCAATGCATGGGAGTAGGTGCAAAGATTGGCCTCGCGTAGCGTGGTGTGCAAAGTCGGCTCGCTGAAAGCTACCGCCACACACTCCACCGATCCGGTCGTCAGGGAAGCCTGCCCCGCCGTGATGGCCCCAGATCCCACCGCACAACAGACCTGATCATGCCCACCCGCGACCACGATGGCGCCAGGCGCAAGTCCCAGTTCTTGAGCAAGGGAGGAGGGGACTGATCCCGCAATGGCGCCCGGAGGCAGTGGTCTTGCCAGTTGATCCGTGCGCAGCCCGATCGCCGTGAGAATATCCGCATCCCACCGCCTCTCAGTCATATTGAAAAGCAGAGTCCTTCCCGCCATCGACCAGGAAATCGCCGGATCAATTCCCAGCCGGAAATGCAGGTAATCCTCAAAGCACAAAAACCGTTCGGCCTTTTGCCAGATGTCCGGACGATTTTTCTTTAACCAAAGCAATTTGAAGAGAGTGAAGATTGGATGAGCCGTGTGTCCCGTCTTCTCGTAGAGCCTTTCGACTCCGAAGTCCGTACTCCATTCCTCAACCAGATCGGCTGTCCGATTGTCAGAAGAAACCATCGCATTGCTTAGGATGCTCCCTCCGCTATCGAGACATGTGAAGGCCTCGCCCTGACTGGAGATGGTGATTGCCTCCACCGGATCATGCGGCGTCTCGGTCGCTGCCTCCCGGATGACTTCCAGGCAGAAATCGCCCACCATCTGAGAATCAAGTTCCGCCCACCCGGGTTGCGGATGACTCAGTCCGTATTCTCGCGAGGCGCGGGCAAGCAATTGTCCCGCTGCATCAAAAACGCATGCCTTGCAAGAGCCCGTACCGATATCCAGCCCCAGAAAACTCATTGCGGCAGGTTCTCCGGGTACCAGATTTCCAGGTATCTCAGTACCTGCTTTTTCATTTCTTCAAAAATGAGCAGCTGCCGTGCGGCAGTCGGGAAATGATTCAGGCTCGCCGTCGCTGTCACGTCCGCCTGCGATCCGAGAAGTCCCTCGCGTTGCAACTCCTGCGCTTGCGTCTGTCCGGCCACCTTTCCGGCTTCCTTCGCCATCATGCGCAATAAGACGGCACTCGCATCCCGCTCCAGAGCGGTCCAGAGGTTGACCTTTGTCACGCCGTCTTCTGCCAGACCTCCTAGTTGATCGAGAGACACCGAGGAGGTGCCATGCAGCACCAGCCGGGGGCCGATCTGTGCGGCGATTTGCTGAGCCAGTTCACGAGCATAGCGCAGTTCCGATACACCGGCGCGATGTTCCGTTCCCAGGTTGGGAACCATCCAGTCCACACCGGTCTCTTCGAGAAAACGTGCCGCCTCCGTCACATCAGTGAGGCGACTTTCCCGCCCACCGATGTAGTCACAAGCACCCTCGATCACGATGTCCTCCCGACGTTCCGCAACGAAGCGCCGCGTCGCCTCAATATTCTCCGCCAACGGCAGCGTCGAGGCGTCAAACATGATGGAAGAAAACCGGCTCAAGTCTCCCCTCCATAGATCCTCGTCCAAGTCGTGTTGGATATGATCGAGATGGAATAACACCCGCAACTTTCCGAATGGTGACGTTGCGCTCGTCAGTACCTGCAAATCCGCCATGAGCAATTCCAGGCCGAGCGCACAGTTTCGCGTATGCGTATAGTAGGAAGTCTGGGACCGATCAGGATACCGATTGGTAGCGGCGATCATGATTGGCAAATCATTCTCACCCAGAGCCTGTGCGTGTTCCTGAGCTCCCGCCAGGATGGCTTCTGTCGTAGTGAGATTTTCTGTCCCGAAGGCAGGGATCACCCATCCACGCTTCCGCGCAGTGGAAAATATCTCCAGCACTTCACGTCTGTCTGTGACCAGCGGCATGGCGACCTAGGATCGGAAGTATTTCGGATAGTCCATCGTCAGAAGATGAAGGGGTTCCTCATCTTCCTCGATCTCGGGAAAGCGTCCCACCGGATCATGGAAGTGATTGTCGATCCGATCATCATTCACTCGATTCACTTCTCCAACAAGCACGGCGCCATGATCCTTGTCTCCCCAGAAGGCATGATAGAGTCGCTGTGGCAGGCATACTGACTCTCCGGGCTCCAGCGTGATGGTGCCCCCCGCTGGGACTGTGCGATGTACGCCGTCGCAACTTACCGTCACGTCGGTATCAGCCAGTCCGTTATCGGACGTCGAGTTCCAGAGCTGTACGACCAGCTTTCCTCCTCCTCGGTTGATGATGTCCTCCATCTTCTGGTGGTGAAAGTGCGTCGGCGTGAGTTGCCCGGGCTGCGCGATAAGCAACTTCTCGCCGTAGATTTTCCCAAGGGGCTTCTTCAACTCATCGAAGGTACCATTGCGCAACGTAAAGAGCAGTAATCCTTGTTCGTGGAAATTCCCTGATCCGAAGTCCGTGATGTCCCAGCCGAGTTGCTGATCCACCAGTTCCTGGGTTTCGGTGCCGCGCTTCTGCCAGTCAGACGGTGACCAGAAGGCAAAGGGAGGAAGGTAAAATCGGGATTCGCGCACGAAGGCCAGGCCCTGACGCATGATGTCATTGATCTCGGAACGTTTCATGAGGGTAGTTGGGGTGGAGCAGGGCTCTGGGTTATTCTTCTTCCTTTGCCCTCCGAGGTTTCTCGGATTGCGACAGTTTGCGCATTTTTTTCGTTTAATCAATGATCATTTTGATTGTATTCGCTCACTATCGCTCTTACTCATTACTCAGCCCCCGATTGCCTCAATCGCTTCTTCCTTAATGAAAACCTATCGTCTCAATCGTCTTTTTAACGCTAAGTCCAATCGCTGCTTCGACGTCGCCGTCGATCACGGCTTCTTCAATGAATATGGCTTCCTCTCCGGTATCGAGGATCTCGAGCAGGCTGTCGCCACCTTGGTCGATGCCGCTCCCGATGCCATCCAGCTCACCGTGGGTCAGGCCCCCTTGCTGCAATCCCTAGCCGGTCGTCAGAAGCCCTCTCTCGTACTCCGTACCGACGTCGCCAATGTCTACGGCAAGGACCTTCCCCGCAGCCTCTTTAGCCGCATGATTGAGAACCCCGTCGAGCAGGCCCTGCGGCTCGACGCCACCTGTGTCGTGGTGAATCTCTTCCGCATCCCCGGTGAGCCTGAAGTCACCGATCAGTGCATTCAGAATATCCTCAAGATCAAGCCCGACTGCGACCGCTACGGCATGCCACTCATGGTCGAGCCTCTCGTCTTCCAGCCAAATGCAAAGGCCGGTGGCTACATGGTGGACGGCGATCCTGAAAAAATCCTCCCCCTCGTGCGGCAGGCCGTGGAACTCGGGGCTGACATCATCAAAGCCGATCCGACCGACGACGTCAGCGTTTACCACAAGGTGGTGAAGATTGCCGGTCGCATCCCCGTTCTCGTCCGTGGTGGTGGCAAGGCTCCTGATCAGGAAATCCTCGAGCGCACGGAAGAACTGATCAAGCAGGGCGTCGCCGGTATCGTTTACGGTCGCAACGTCATTCAGCATCAAAATCCCTCTGGCATGACCAAGGCGCTCATGGCCATCGTCCACGACGGCGCCACCGCTGCTGAGGCCGCAAAATTCCTTAACTAAGGCTATGAGCGATACTGTCAAAATCGGAATCATCGGCGGCGGCCTCATGGGTCGCGAAGTCGCCAGCGCTCTCGCCCGTTGGTTTGTTCTGGATGGGTTCCCGGTTAAGGCCGAGCTCACAGCTGTCTGTGATCTCGCCGAGAAGCAGCGCGAGTGGTTCCGCAAGGTGCCCACCGTCAAACTCCTCACAGCAGACTATCACGAGCTGCTCGCCAGCCCGGATGTCGATGTGGTCTATGTGGCTGTCCCGCACAATCTCCACGAAGCCATCTATCTCGATGTCCTCAAAGCTGGCAAAGATCTCTTCGCGGAGAAGCCCTTCGGCATTGACCTCAAGGCCGCCCGGACGATAGCCGCTGCGGCAGCATCCTCTAGCCGCTTTGTGCGCTGCAGTTCGGAGTTCCCCTTCTTCCCCGGCGTGCAGCGCGCCTATCAGGCCGCACTCGGAGGCGGCTTGGGCAGATTGCTGGAAGTACGCTCTGGCTTTCACCACAGCAGCGACCTTGATCCGACCAAGCCGGTGAACTGGAAGCGTCAAATCAAGACCTGTGGGGAGATCGGCGTCATGGGTGACCTCGGCATGCATACCGTGCACGTCCCCTTCCGCCTCGGCTGGAATCCCACTCGTGTTTATGCCCAGTTGCAGAAGATCTACCACCAGCGCCCGGATGGCAAAGGCGGCACAGCCCCCTGCGATACATGGGACAATGCCCTTCTCCACACCGATGTCGTCGTCGAGGGGAGCGAAGTCCCTGTGCGGTTCGAAATGAAGCGCCTCGCTCCCGGCGAGACGAATACCTGGTTCATTGAGATTCTCGGAACCGATGGCGGCGTCAAATACAGCACCAAGGAGCCCAAGACCCTCTGGACCTTTCAGCGGGGCAAGGAGCAAGTCTGGCAACGCACCGACCTCGGCTTCCACGGACCCTTCCCTACCATCACAGGAGGTATCTTTGAGCCAGGCTTCCCCGATTGCTTCCTGCAAATGTGGGCGGCCTTCCTCGCCGAGCGTGCGGGCAAGCTGGATGGCAAATTCGGCTGTGTCACACCCGACGAGGCCGTTCGCAGTCACGAGCTTTTCGAAGCGGCTCTCAAGTCGCACCGGGAAAAAGTCGCGGTGTCCTTGTAATCTGCCCCATCTACCCCGCAGAATCTCTCCTCGACTAAAGTGAGTACGCAATCCGGCATCATCGGCGCGGGAAATTGGATCGTCGACACGACCAAGATCATCGACGTGTATCCCGCTCAGGACACTCTGGCCAATATTGGCACCGAAGAGCGCAACAATGGAGGGGGCGCTTTCAATATCCTCGCCGATCTCGCGAAGCTTGACGCCTCCTTCCCTCTCCATGCCTCCGGCTTGATTGGAAACGATCCCGATGGCGACTGGATCGTTGCGCATTGCCAGTCTCTGGGAATCGATACCTCCCTGCTATTCCGGCATCCCACCGCCTCCACGTCTTATACCGACGTGATGACGGTTCGCTCGACCGGACGGCGTACTTTCTTTCATCAGAGGGGTGCCAATCGCTTCTTCGGCCCACAGCATTTTTCGTGGGACCAGATGCAGGGACGTATTCTCTATTTGGGATACCTCCTGCTTCTCGACACCTTGGATGCCATCGATGACCAGAAGGAAACGGTGGCTGCCCAGATTCTCCGCACCGCCGGAGAGCGGGGCTTTTACCGTGTCGTCGATCTCGTGAGCGTCGAACGTCCCGACTACAGTGATATCGTGAATCCCTCTCTCCCCGAGATCGATTTACTCATTTGTAATGAGCTTGAGGCTTGCCGCGTCACAGGCATCCCGACTCGCGACACCCATGAAAGTTATCTCCTGGAAGGGTTGCGCCAAGCTGGTCAGATATTACTCGCCCGTGGCGTGCGGGATTGGGTGGTCATTCATCTCCCTGAGGGCGCTTACGCACGATCTTCGCGGGGTGAGGAAGTCTGGCAGGGATGCGTCCTCCTGCCATCGGAGCAGATCGTCGGCACCGCCGGTGCGGGAGATGCCTTTGCCGCAGGTCTTCTCTATGGCCTTCACGACCACTACGACATGCAGCAAAATCTCCTCCTCGGTGTATGCGCCGCCGCCGCCTGCCTGCGTGCCGCCAGCACCTCAGAGAGTGTATCCTCAAAGGACGACTGTCTCGCGCTCGGAGCGCAATTCGGTCATAGAGACTTTCCCACCCGACAGTGATTCGCGCCGATCTCGTCGGGATCGCCTGCGTGTTTGTTTGACGGCTCAGCACATTCCTTCAAAGCTCCACTCTACTCCCATGTTTGCGCAGGAACGTCACAACGCCATCAAGAAGATCGTCCGGGAACATCGGCGCCTAAACTTCGCCCAGCTACAGGAGATGGTGAATGTCTCTCCCGCCACCCTTCGCCGGGACCTCACCGATCTGGAAAAAAGTGGGGACATTCTCCGGGTCCATGGCGGCGTTCTGGATCCCTCCTACGTTCGCGCCGAAATCTCCTTTGACGAACGCCTACTCCGCAACCGTTCCGGAAAAAAGGACATCGCCGCTCTCGCCGTCTCCCTCATCCCCTCAGGAGCGAGCGTCTTCGTGGATGCAGGCTCCACCTGTCTCGAAGCTGGCAAAATGCTCCTCAGCCGCCCCGATGTCACGATCATCACCCATTCCGTCGCCCTGATCTCCCTCTCGCTTCAAGGCCAGGCCGAAGTCGTCTGTATCGGAGGCGCCCTCCGACGGGTAAGCGGCGCCCTCATCGGCGCCGCCGCCCTCGGCACCCTTGCTCAGATCAAAGCCGACTACGCCTTCCTCGGCACCTCCGGCGCCACCATGGAAGGCTGCTCCACCACCGAAGTCACCGAGGCCGAGATGAAGCAAATGATTCTCGCCCGCTCAAAACGCTCCATCCTCCTCGCCGACATTTCCAAGTGGAATACCGAAAGCACCATCCGCTTCGCCCCCTGGGATTCCTTCGACGACTGGATCACCGACGGCGACATCCCTCTCCAAGACCGCCACTTCCTTGAGGCTGTTAACTTGACACTACACAAGGCCTGACAATCTATATTATATCTTGGCCTATGTAGAAGGCCGATTTTTTTAATCTACTTACGAAAAGACATGTAGAAAAGCGTAAGTGAATTTCTTGATGGTGTTGCCTGCCTGGGGGCGTGATTTGCTGTTTCGACGTAGATTTAGCTATTGTTTAGGAGCTTGGCATGATACAAAATCAGGTTGCACCTACTTGTGATTCATAATTGCTTAAGCAATTCCCTCAGAATAGGTGCGTTAGCCAAAATCTCTGAATTCCATCTGCCCAATATCATGAAAGTTCTCATTGCACTTATTGCTCTGATCCCATCTCTCACTTTCGCTGATGACATATTTAGGAATAGCGACATGAACGCGTCGACTGGATGGAAAGGAGACAAATCGTACGATGAAATTGAGGAAAACAAAGTCCTTCGCTTAAAAGCCAGTCCCAATAAGGTCATGTCCTTTTTTCAAGATGCTAACACCAGGAATATGCCTGATGTTGTTTTGAAATTCAGATACATGACTGCGGATTATAAAGGCCGAGGCCTCCAGCTTAGAGGGCAGCGTCTTAATGGTGCGGGGACATTTAAAAATATGGATCTCATTGCCGACGGACAATGGCACGAACAGACTTGGCTTTTTTCTGAGGTTCGCGGGAATCCCAAGATTACTTTCTTTTTCAATCTTAAGGAAGGTGAAGGAACGGTTTACTTCGATGACGTTTCCCTCGAAGCCAAAGAATAGTCGGGTGGCCTTCAGTCAATAATTGCACCAGCACTGCAACCGCTGCTTGACTGTTTAAACTCGGGTCCCTGTTTTTTGTGGCACTTTGGTGGCATTTTAAGCCATTTTTGTGCCAGCACCTTGCAATCGCAGTAATTGACGTCATCCGACAACTTACTGTTTTCCAAAGTGTTATGGGTCATTTCGTCCGCTGGCTCGTGTAGCCAAAAGTGGTGCATCGCGTAGGACTTGAACCTACAACCAAAAGATTAAGAGTCTTCTGCTCTACCATTGAGCTAGCGATGCTTTAGATAGGGGTGCCAATGATAGGAATCATTCCCTATTGGTCAATCAAATAAAGTGCCGTAACTTTGATGGGGACGAAATTTCCTGCCCTGCAGTGTTGTTCGTCCTACGCATGTAGTGCGTATTTCCTCTTCATTTCGGCGGAACAACGTGTTAGGGACAGGCCATGTTTCTGACTGTTCCTCATCTCATCGTTCAACCGGATGACGGAGTCGCCCCCGTCAGGGAGTTCATCAGCGCAGCGAAGAAAACTTTGCTGATCAAGCAATTCACCTTCAGCGAGCCCTCCTTATTGGAGGCCGTGGTGGAGCGCAAGAAGGCTGGTGTGGCGGTCCGTGTCATGCTGAATCCCAAGCGCTCGGGTGGAGACCGTGCCAACGACGACACCTTTGACTACTTCAAGAACGCTGGGGTTGACGTGCAGTGGGCGAATCCCAAATTTTACGTCACCCACGAGAAGTCCATCGTCATCGACGGTGAGGCGGCTCTCATCGCCACCTTCAATCTCTGCGAAAAATATTTCACCCTCACCCGCGACTACGGCGTACTCACGCAGGATCCTGTTCGTGTGGCTCAGGTTGTGGAGGGCTTCGAGGCCGACTGGGAGCACCGGGATTGGCTGCCCGCCGCTGACACCGGTCTGCTGTGGAGTAATTCCAACTCCCGCACGTATATGTCCCGCTTCATCGACCAGGCGAAGCACTCCCTCGATATCCAGCATCCGAAGTTCGTCGATGCCGTTATTCTTGACCGCATCGTGGACGCTGCCGATCGCGGTGTACATGTCCGTGTCCTATGCGGCGGCAAGCATGGCATCAGCGATTGGGATATTCTGGATACCTTCTCCTCCCTGCGTGTGTTGAAGCGCTTCGGCGTCAAAGTTCACAAGCAGAAGAATCTCCGCCTTCACGCAAAGCTCATCATCGTGGACAAGGAGCACGCCTTGGTCGGTTCCATGAATATCGACCGTAGCGCTTTTGACCTTCGCCGCGAGCTCGGAGCTTCGATTACCGACGAGAGCATCGTCAACCGCCTGCTGGAAGTCTTTAACTCCGACTGGGATTCTTCCCACCGCTACGATCCGCCTGATCCTCTCGATCCCGAGAAACACAAGGAGGAGACGGACTTTCCTCACGACAAAGACCTCAAGCACGAATAAACGGGAATGGCGGAAGAGGCAGTCATTCCCCCGACAGATCCCATAACGTCCACGCCGAAAATCGGCCTGCTCGAGCTGGCTCTGACATTTAACCATATCGCCATCGCATCGTTCGGTGGCGGCCTCTCGGCTTGGTCCCGGGAGGTGGTGGTGGAGCAGAAGAAGTGGATGGAGGATGAAGAGTTCCTCAGTGCGGTCACCATGTGCCGCATCCTCCCGGGCGCGAATCAGGTAAACCTCGCTGTTTTCGTCGGCACGAAGTTTCGCGGCATTCCTGGTGCCATCTCTGCCGTCACCGGTCTCACCTTGGTGCCTGTGATCCTCGTTCTGATCATGGGCTACGCTTACTTCAAGTATCACGACATACCAGCTCTTCAGAGTGTCCTCAGGGGCGCATCCTGTGCCGCCGTCGCTCTGACCCTTGCCATGGCGATCAAAACCGGACGCAAGTGCTTGGGAGGGATGATTCCCATCCTTATTTTTGCCGTCATGTTTCTCATGAATGGCATTCTGCGATGGCCGTTAGTTGGTTCATTGGCTCTCATCGCTCCCTTGGCGCTTCTCTGGGCCTGGCCAAAGAAAAAAGCATCATGAATCTTAAGACTTTGACGCAGATTCTGCTGCTTTTTAGTTCCCTTTCCCTGATGTCCATTGGGGGAGGAAACTCTGTCTTACCTGAGATGCATCGCAAGTCGGTCCAGGATTACCATTGGATGACCGATGGACAGTTTGCCGACATTTTCGCGATTTCGCAGGCTGCTCCCGGCCCGAGTGTACTTATCGTTACTCTGATTGGGTACAAAGCGGCAGGCGTGCTGGGAGCCATCCTGGCTACCATCGCGATGATGGGTCCAGCCGCTATCCTTGTTTACATGGTGACGCGGTTCTGGCAGAGCGCACAGGATTCCCCCCTGCGTCATGCCATAGAGAAGGGGTTTGCTCCTCTCACCGTCGGCCTCGTCCTTGCCAGCGGTTACGTCATGTCCCGCGCTGCGGATCATGGTTGGCAGGCCTACACGCTGACCATCATTTGTACGGCTATCTTCACTCTCACCAAGATCAACCCTCTCTTCATCGTGGGCTTGGCGGGTTTTATTGGTTGGATGGGCTGGGTGTGATCTCCCCGGCAGAAGCTGCCTTGAGATCAATAATCTGAAGCTCGCCAGTCGGATTTTCATTTGCCCGGAAAGCCGCATGGGTGGCACCGAGTTGGAGCAATCCCTTTTCCCAGCCCGGAGGCTTCTGCATCAGCCTTTGGAGACGTTGATAGCGATCCTGATACTTGATGCCGTGGCTATAGAGATGACCATCGTACCCACAGAGCATCTTGTGCCCGAGAAGCAGTAGGGGGTGATTAAATGTCGGGATGGCCGCAAAGGTCGCGTCCGCAGGGACATCGCGAAGCGCCACTTCCCATGCCGCCAATTCCGACCGTTTCGCAATCGCGTATCCATGACGACCGTCCAGTCCAGCAACAAGCGACACCGCGCCTGTGAAGAAAAGCAGGACACAGATCGCACACTGCGCGGGTGAAGGGAGAGGGCGAAGGATAAACCGGCAGAGGTACGGCGCACACACCAGCCAGCTCCAGAGCATCAGCTTCGTGTTGTCCCAGGGCCACTGTGAGAAAGCCACCACACAGCAGATCGCAAAGACCACGACTGCGACTCCGAGAAAGGTGATTCCCTCCCGATCCTTGTGCCGAAAAGCCAGCCCCAGCGCGATCAGTCCCAGTACGGGCGCAACACCGATATCCTTGAGCAGGGCCACCCAGTTTCCCGTCTCCAACATCCAATCCGGCACCCACCGAATGCCCGATGCTGCGGAGAACCCTCCAGTTACCAAAAACACCAATAGCGTCGCCGGAATAAAAGCCAGTCCCACCAACGTGACCGCCGCTTTGCGGGCGCGAGGCTCACAGACAAAGATCGCCGCCAGCACCACGCTCAAAAACAAAAACGAATGGACGTGAAACAAGGGCATCGTCGCATACACCAACCACTGCACCGCATGGGGCAATGTCTTTTTTCCTTCAAAGAACTCATCCCGCCATGCCGACAGCAGTAACAACCCCGCCGGCAATGCATACAGCAATCCTCGTTGCGTGACGAAGAGCGCCAGGAAGGCATTCTTCCAGATGCCGTCGGCCTGATAGTCGATCAGTGCTCCTGCTCGCAGGATATCAAAACCAATCACTCCGCCGCCGAAAAGCAGCGCTGCTACCGCGAAGCTTCCTCCCCACTGCCGCAGCGCCAAGAAAGTCAGGGCGGATGTTCCCAAGCCCACGAGGATCAAGCCGACTCGCAGATCCATGGATAGCAGCACGAGTAATGAATTCAGCAAATCCACGCCTGGCGGATAAACCAGTGGAGTTCCCGCAAAAATCGGACTCTCCGGCCAGAAGGGGACTCCCGATGCCATGTATCGGATGAAGGTGATGTGGAGGGAGAGGTCGCCGAGATTATTTGGCGAGAGTACCAGCCATTCATCGCCTGCCGGATACAGGATCCAGAGGAAGGCGCGCAGGCTGACCAGCGTAAAAACGATGGCCATCACCCAGTCCCAGACACCAAGTTTGCACTTGGTCGGTTTTGGGACGTTTCGGGCGGCGAAAATTGCGCCCGTGCATCCGAGAATGATGCATGGCAGGGCCGAGATCGTCGTGAGGCCTCCGAGGGCGATGCCGGCGAGGGTGGCGCAGACGACGGTGAGGGCTAGAAAGGTAACTCCGGCGGTGAGGGTTTTCATTGGCCGATGATGTCCGGATTTCCGGGGAAAATATCGCGGAAGTCATTGGCGTTGAAGTACACATAGCAATCGCTCATGCCGTCTCGCAGGCGGAATTCCCGGCGGTAGTATTGACCCACCAGCTTGGACTCCACGCGCTCGGCCTTTTCCTTTTCGCAGACGATGAAGGTCCCGCTCAGTTTCTCCGGCTCCTTAGCCGTATCGTAGTAGCCGATCGCCGTGTAGTCCCCGAAGATCCATGGCAGGGGGTAGTAGCTATCGAGGAGGATCACGCCGCGCGAATGGAGGAAGGTCGGATCGGCCTTGGCTTTTTGCGCCAGCGGCTCCGTCAGGACCGAGACGTCCTGATGGGTCTGCACATAGACATAGGGCTCGTTCTCATCCGTGAAGTGGAAAAAGTTCAGCCGGATGGAGGCGATCAGGCTCGCCGTTAGGAGGATGATCGAGGCGATCAGGCGCAGCCGACGATGCGTCTGTACTCCCTGCGGCCAGAGCCAGGCTCCCAGGATCAGTGGAAAGGGCCAGATGACCGAGATGATGCACCACGGAGTCTTGTAGGGCACCAGCGAATACGCCAGCAGCACCCCGCCACCCATGATCGCCGTGTAGCGGATCCGTGCATCGGAGGAAAAAACATACCGGAAGCATGCGACGAAGCCCAGCAGAGCAGGCCACTCATACCGTGCCATCAAGGCGACCCAGTAGAAATTCAGCGGGCCGAAGTCATAGTCTTTTTTCTCATGCCCCGCCGCCTCGACTCCCGTGCTGAACCATGCCGCATACGTGTCCACCAACCCTTTGAGGGCGCGGAAATCCCGGAATGTTCCCGAATAGAAAAATACGATGACGATGGCTGCCAGTCCGAGCAGACAGAGCATATCCTTCCACTTCCATTCCTGCCGGGCCAGCGGAGCGGGTGGACGCGATGGGAAAACCAACTGCCAGCCCGCAAGGACCAGGCCAGCCAGAGCAAAAGACCCCACGTGTAAGATATACGTCTCCTTCGTGAGGATCATCCCCGTGATGGCCCCCACCGCCATCGCCAGATATCTTCGATGCCCTTCACGCCAGAGTCCGAAGACAGCCCATAGCAGCAGGATGCAGAAAAATAGCAGCCACGACTCATGGATTGAGTACCGCCCGTAGAAGACAAAGGCAGGCGAGACGGCCAAGGCCAGCGCCGCAAAACGGCTTGCGGCCTGTCCGATGTATTTCCCCAGGCGCAGGATGGCCCAGATGGCCAGCAGGCTCGAGAGGATGGCAGGAAGTCGCAGAGCCCAGAGATTCCGTCCTCCCAGTGTCTGGGATAGGAAGACCGCATAAAAGTGCAGCGGGCCATGATAATTCGTCGGATCGTAACGATAGTATCCGGTCCGCGTCATCTGGTCGGCGAACCAGCCATTGACCCCCTCATCGAAGTGCGGAGGTTTGATATCAAGGGCCCACAGCCGGAGTACGGCTGCGAGGAGCAGGATGGCCAGGGTCGGCCAATGAGGTTTCACTCGACTGATGAACACTTGATTGGGATAAAGACCTCCCGCCACGAGATCAAGCGTAGGCGTAGGCTTCCGCAAAATGTGGAGGAAATCATAGAGAGGACTGACGACAACAATTTATGGCGGAAAGATGGGCGGAATGGCTGACTCAAGCTCTGGAGTGGATTCGTAGTGCTGGCCCCGCAGGCAGTGTGTGGTTCCTCGTGCTTTATGTCGTCCTCTGCATCCTCTTCCTGCCCGGTTCTCTTCTGACCATCGGAGCTGGTGCCATTTACGGCTGGGGGTGGGGGACTCTTCTGGTCACGGTCGGTTCCACTCTGGGATCGGTGCTGAATTTCTTTACCAGCCGGTATTTTGCCCGGAACTGGATCGAGAAAAAACTCGAGTCTCGTCCCCGTTTCCGCTCGCTGGCGCACGCGATCGGTCTGGAGGGATGGCCGCTGATCCTTTTGAGCCGCCTGTCCCCCATTGCTCCGCATAGTCTGGTGAGTTATGCCGCCGGCCTCACCCGCATCGATGCGAAGGCCTTCATCATCTCCTCATTTGTGGGGTTTATCCCTCTCAGTGCCGCCTATGCGTATGCAGGAGCGCTGTTGGGCAAGGTGGCCGCCGTGCAGTCCGGTAATGCCGAGGTGGATGCCCTCTCCTGGGCGGTCTGGATCGGAGGGCTTGTCATGACGGTCGTCGTCTCTCTCCTGGGCATTCGTCTGGCCGCGAAAGCCTTCCGTAATGCCGAGGCCATGGAGGCCCGGCAGGCCGCCCGCGCCGAGCAGCAGACCTCCGCGAAGTGAGGCCTTTTCTCAGACCGGGAGCGTGATGCGCAGGATCGTGGCTTTGCCATTCGCAGGCCGCACGGATCCGCCACCAGCTGGCACGAGGAAAAACTGGCCCGGTGAGAAGGTCTTCCCTTCGCATTCCAAGCCACCCTCCAGTACGGCAACGATGGCAAAGCGCGTCCCTGCCACGTCGGTCGAGTCCGTCAGTTCCTTCTTCTCGACCTTGAAGTAGTCGCAGTTGGCGAGGGTTCCCTGCTGGATGCGATCGATCGTCGGGGAATGATCATAAAAGTCGATGCAGGCCAGGGATTCCTCGATGTGCAGCGTGCGGGGACGTCCATCCAAGCCGGTGCGATTCCAGTCAAAGACCCGGTAGGTCGTGTCGCTGTTTTGCTGGATCTCGACGATCACGTTGCCATCCCCTATCGCATGAAGTCGTCCGCTGGCGATGAAGATGCTGTCACCCTTATGGACCGGCAGGGCATGAATGGCCTCTTCCACCCGTCCCGCGCTGATTTTGTCTTCAAATTCCTGCCGTCCGACTCCCGGCTTGACCCCGGCGTAGATCAGGGCTCCGGGCTGCGTATCGGCGAAGTACCACATTTCTGTCTTCGGCTCGCCATTCAGTGCCGCGGCGACCGAGGCGGGTGGATGCACCTGCACGGAGAGTCGTTCGCGGGCATCAAGGAGCTTGATCAGCAGTGGGAAGCGGGGAGCCGGATGGTGCTCATAGTCCGAGCCGAAGATCTGTGTACGATTCTGGGTCCAGAGTTCGTTGAGGGTCCGCCCGCGGAGTGATCCCGTATGAACGACGCTCTGGGCGTCTTCACGATCCACGACCTCCCAGATTTCCCCGATGGGCGCGGCAGGCGGCAGGGTTTTTGAGAAAAGCGCTTCCAATCGCCGCCCTCCCCAGACCCGTTCCATTGGCAGAGGTTCGAAAAGAATAGGATCTGTGGTGGACATGATGGGAGAGGAGAGCTGAGTTTTCCGATTTTGAGATATCGAGGGCGCAATCAAATCGCCTCGATGACCGCTGTTCTCTATACCCTATTTTTTCGGTGGGACAAGCCGAGGGAAGAAGTCTTTTGATTTCCCGACAAAATCCCCATGGCTTTTTGGTAAAGACAGGAAAAGCATGAATATTGGCTTTCTTCACAATCTGCGCTTGCCAGAGGAAGCACGTTGCCGTACCTGCGAGTCTTTGACTGATGAAAACCCTCATTACCGGCGCTGCAGGGAAATTGGGGCGCACCATTGCTGATCACCTGCACCACTCCGGCTTTGATGTTCTGGGGGCCGACTTGAGCTACACAAAGGATGTCGAGTGGAAGCTCGTCGTGGCCAATCTTCTCCAGCGCGAGGCTGTTTACGATTTACTTCAGGGGGTGGATACGATCGTTCATCTGGCGAATCATCCGAATGCCAACTTCGGCACAGCCCAGCAGGTTTACATCGAGAACGTGAGCATGGATATGAACCTCTTCCAAGCCGCCCTGGAGTGCGGTGTGAAGCGGATTATCTTCTCCAGCTCCATCCAGGTCACCTCCAGCTCCTGGCCGTTTTCCTCCCAGTATCAATTGGAGCCTCCCGCCGCTCTGCCAGTCGATCACACCCTCCCTCATCGACCGGCAAATCCCTACGCCCTCAGCAAGCAAGCTGGCGAGGATATGCTGAGCTATTTCGTGAGACTGGGCCTGCCCACCGGCATTTCCGTGCGCTTTCCCTTCGTTCATTCCAATCGCCATTCCTGGGTGAGCCGCTATCTCAAGCGCGCCTGGACGGATAACCGGAACGAATTCCATTCCTTCCTCGATATCCGCGATGCCGCCACTCTCACGGAGCACCTTTTGAAGGCCGATCTTGCCGGGTATCACGTCTTTTTCCCCGTCGCCTCGACTCCTGGCCGAGGTGTGGATCCCGAGGCCGTACGGCAGGAGTTTTTTCCCGATGTCCCCCTGCGCGGTGTGACGCCGCCCCTCTCTTCCCTGGTGGACTGCTCCGAGCTTGAGCGCCTCACCGGATGGAAGCCGCAGTACGGTTGGGAAGAGTTTCCTGATTAAATCCCTCCGTTCCCCCTTTATGAAAAACTACAGCAGTGCCAGTGAAATCACCGTCGGCGTTGTCGGCTACGGTGGAGCCTTTAATATGGGCAAAAGTCATCTTCAGATGATGAAAGCCGCAGGGATGACGCCTCTCGCCGTCACTGAGGTGGACTCCGCCCGTCTGGACGTGGCGAGAGAGGAATTCCCCGGCATCGAGACCTACTCCTCCCTGGAGGAAATGATCCGCAAGTCCTCCGTGGATCTGGTCGTTCTCATCACTCCGCATAATACTCACGCCCCGCTCGCTCTCCAGTGTCTCAAAGCCGGGCGCCACGTCGTTTGCGAAAAGCCCCTCGCCATCACCACCGCTGAGGTGGACTCCATGATTGCCGCTGCCACCAAGGCCGGCGTCATGCTCTCCACCTTCCATAATCGACACTGGGACGGCCGCGCCCGTCTTGCCGTCGAGCAGATCGTGAAAAAGCAGGCCATCGGGGACGTGGTCCGTATCGACTGCCACATGGGCGGCTACGGCCAGCCGGGAGATTGGTGGCGCACCAGCCGCTCCATCTCGGGAGGCATCCTTTACGACTGGGGTGTTCACCTCCTGGAATATTCCCTGCAACTCATCGATGACGAGGTCGTGGAAGTCACAGGCTTCAGTCGTTCCGGCTTCTGGGGTCCGAAGACCAAGTGGAAGGACGACGCCAATGACGATGAGGGTCAGGCGGTTGTCCGTTTCAAGAGCGGTCGTTGGCTGACCCTTACCATCAGCACCCTGGCCTCCCATCCCCGCGAGGGCTGGGTCACCGTCACCGGGACGAAGGGCACTTGGATCATGGATGCCGCCCACTCCAAGAAGATCGTTCCTCAACCGAATAGCGTCGTGACCACCCAGCTTAAAAATCCCGCCGACGATGGGCAGAAGTATTACGACAACATCCGTGATCACCTCGTGGACGGAGCCGAACTGGTCATCACGCCGGAATGGTCACGCCGTCCCATCCACATCATCGACCTTGCCGTCCGCAGTGCCGCCCAAGGACGCGCCTTGAAGGCCAAATACGCCTGAGAAGAGCGATCGACGGATCTACAATACCAGGGCCGGGAGTAGAATCCCGGCCCTTTTGCTTCAAGCCAGATCCTCCGCCGGATAGGTCCAGATCTCGCTGAGAGTCGGATGGTAGTGCGGGATCGCCGCGAACTGGCTGGCTGTGGCGTGGAACTGCATCGCCACCACCACCTCGTGAATGAGGTCTGACGCATGTGGTCCCACCACCGCGCCCCCGATGATCTCGCGCGTCTCCCTGTCCGCGAGGAGCTTCACGAAGCCATGAGTCTCTCCCATGACCAGCGACTTCCCATGATCATTGAAGGGGTAACTGGCGGCGAGATAGTCGATCTTTTTCTCCTTCGCTTCCTCTTCGGTCATTCCGACGACGGCGACTTGGGGCTCTGTAAAAACGGCATAGAGCTTGAGACGATAGTCCATCTCCTTGGCAGCCTCCTCGCCCTTCAGCAAACTGGCGGCATTCTGAGCGGCGACTTCCCCCTGTGTGATGGCCACATGCACCACCTCGAAGGGGCCGCAGCAGTCGCCGGCGGCAAAGATGTGCCCGGTGGAAGTCTGCTGCCGGTTGTTTGTTTCAATGAAAGCTCCCCGCATTCGCACGCAGGCCGCATCGAGGTTTAGCTTCGAGACGCGCGGTTTGCGACCGAGGCCGTTGAGGATGGCTTTCGCTTCCACCCGGATTTCCTGGCCGTCTTTTTCGAAGACGACCACGCCCGGATCGACGCGCAAGAGCTTGGTGCTGGTATAAACTTCCATACCCCGCTCGCGAAAAGCCGTTTCCACCACATCCGCCACATCGGGGTCCACTCCGCGGAGGAAATGCTCGCTCCGCTGAATCACGGTGACCTTTGTCCCGAGGGCCTCCATATAGTGCGCCAATTCCAGAGCGACAGGACCCGCTCCCAGCACAATGACTGAGGCCGGGATCTTCTCCAGATCCAGGATGTCATCACTCGTCAGGCACTTCGCCTCCGCAATGCCGGGAATATCCGGGCTGGAATTCTCCGATCCCGTCGCAAGGAGGAAGGACTTCGCCGTCAGTGTCGTCTTTCCGCCTTCCATCTTCGTCACCTCGACGGTGTGGGCATCGACGAATGTGGCCGTGCCCCGCAGGAACTCAAATTTGCCCGTCTCCAGTTGCTCCCGGCGATAATCCGCAAATTCCCCGATGAGTCGCCTCTTGCGGGCGATGATCTGTTCTGCGTTGAAACTGATCCCTTCCGCTTTCAGTCCGAACTCCTCCGCCCGGCGCAAGGTCAGATACCGGTTGGCCGATTCGATCAGAGTCTTGCTCGGCATGCAGCCCCGCAGGATGCAGAGACCTCCCACCTCGCGGCCCCCCTCGATGACGATGGTCTTGAGTCCGAGTCCGGCTGCTGTCCGTGCGGCAGCATAGCCTGCGCTGCCCCCTCCAATGATGGCAAAATCGTAGTCCATGAGAATTTAGTCGCGGAAGTTTTTGAAATTTAGTCCCACCCCGAAATCCTTGGCCCGTAAAGCCGTGATCACGGCCTGCAAATCATCCCGTTTGGTGCCGGTGACACGAACCACGCGATCCTGCATGGCCGCCTGCACCTTGAGCCCCAAGGCCTTCACCGCCTTTGAGATGTCCTTGGCCTTGTCGCCATCCAGTCCCTGGGTGATGGCGAGCTCCTGACGCGAATGCCCGAGAGGCGAAATGTCGGGATCTTTCTGATCCACATTGCGCAGGTCGATATTCCGCTTCGCCAGCTTGTTGATCATGATCTCGCGCAGGGCCTTGAGCCGGGCTCCGTCATCCACAGAGAGCTTGATGGAACCGGTCTTGGCATCGAGCTCGATGGAGGCCGTAGCCCCCTTGAAATCAAAACGTGAGCTCAATTCCTTGAGGGCCTGATCGATGGCGTTCTTCACCTCCATGCGATCCACTTCCGAAACTACGTCAAATGAGGGCATGCGGGAATTCTGCCCTTCTGCTGTCTCATCCGCAAGCCGATCCACATCGGACCCGACCACCTTCCCATCGGCACACGATTACCATTCAGATATGAAATCACTCACAAGTCACCTTCTTACAGACGTCCCCACTGTCGGCAAAGGGCTGCTCATTCTCACCTGCGCGATTTCCCTCGCCGCTTGTGATACCAAGCCCGAAGGCTCACTGACTACTTTTGAAACCGCCCGAGTGGAGCAACAAATCTCCACTTTCAAGAAAAGCCCCACCAAGGCCAATCTCGATAGCGCCGAACTCGCCCTCAAGGAAATGGAGGCCGAGATCAAGGAACTTGAAGTCAAGATCGGCCAGATGAGCGGTGCCGACGTTGCGAAGGCTGAAGGCAAGCTCAAGAGCCTGAAGGATCAATACGATGCCTACCGCGGTGATCTCACCAAGGCCCGTGTGGAGTCCACCACTGATAAAGTCGGCGATAGTGTGGAAAATGCTGCCGACAAAGTCGGTGACAGCATCAAGAAGGCTGCCGACTCCGTCAAAGACGCTGTCTCGAATTAATCTCTAGAAACCCCACCAACCCCACAAACATCATGACCTCACTCGAACTCAAAGGAAACTGGAACGTCATCAAAGGCAAGCTGAAGCAAAAGTATGGCCAGCTTACGGACGATGACCTCACCTTCGTCGATGGCAAGGAGGACGAAATGCTCGGACGCCTCCAGACCCGCCTCGGCAAGACCAAGGAAGAAATCCGAGATGAAGTTGAGAAGTTTGGCCGCTAAAGGCCAACCTCTCTCAGAGAAAGGATTCCCATGTTAAGTTACGCCATCACCTTCTTGATTGTGGCTCTCATTGCAGGTCTGCTCGGCTTTTTCGCCATTGCCGGCCTGGCTGCTGAGATTGCCAAGATTCTCTTCGTAGTCTTCCTGATCCTCTTTGTGGTCTCGCTCATCAGAGGCCGCAAGCCGCGAGTGTGAGTCTCTCGCGGAGCTGTTCTGCAGCTGATAGGTGAATGAAAAGGCTCAGCTAATCTCTCCAAGGTAGCCGGGAAGTACGACCCTCAGACAGTCTGCTTCCCGGCTTTACCTTGTCTCTTATGGCTCGAAGGTCGACAATCCTCACCACGGCTGATTGTACCACGAGTCCTCTACATCCTATTTAAACTGAGGCATCCGCCGCAGCAGCGCGTGCATCTCCTTATGGTAGCGCAGTTGCGTTTGCAGGATCAGCCCAATACTCAGGCTCATGGCACTGAGCAGCGCCAGTCCCGTCGCCAGCAAGGCGAGAGGCACGTGGAAGACATACTGGTAAAAGACGTAGTCCAAGATGGGCCAGATCCCAGCCGCCAGACTGAGCAGCAGAAAGAGTCCGGCGATGATGCCAAAAAAGAGTCCCGGCTTGTAGTTCCGGCAAATCAGGGCAAAGGCCCACACGACAAGAGCACCATCGCGATAGGTGTTGAGCTTGGAGAAGCTCCCCTCCGGGCGTGATCCATACGGGGTGTCGATCTCGGCCACGCGATAGCCATTTGAGAGTGACTGCAAGGTCATCTCGATCTCGATCTCAAATCCCGTCGCGTGCAGGGGGATGGTCTTCACAAAGTTCCGGCTGAAAACGCGGTATCCGCTGAAAACATCCTCGATCGGTGCCTTGAAGGTCGTTCGGATGAGTCCGCAGACGAATTGGTTGCCCAGGCGATGCATCGGTCGATAGGCGTGGGAGAGTTCGCTTGCTGGCGTGCAGCGTTTACCCACCATCATATCTGTCGAGAGATCGTGAAACGCCTTCAGCAAGGCTGGCGCTGACTCTGCGGAGTACGTCGAGTCCCCGTCCACCATGATGTAGATGTCCGCCTCGATGGTGGCAAACATATGGCGCACCACATTGCCCTTCCCCTTGTCCGGCGAGAAGACCACCTTTGCTCCTGCCGCCTTTGCCACCTCGGTGGTGCGATCCGTACTGTTGTTGTCAAAGACCCAGATCGTCGCTTCCGGAAGTACCCTTTGGAAGTCGTGAACCACCTGCGCGACGGTCTTCTCCTCATTGTAGCAGGGGACCAGAACGGCAATGGACGGAGAGTGGGCGGATGTGGTGTTTTCCATGGAAGGTGATTACTGGCGGGAAGTAAGAAGCCTGCCGACCAGGGGACGCAGCGATTTCCCGAGCACAAGCAAAACGAACACCGCCATGGCCGTCAAGGCGAAGAGCAGAAATCCTCCGTAGCTGTAGCGATAGCGGGCAATATCGAGAGCATGCACCAGCGCTACGGTGAAGGCATTGGCCGCAGGGGCTGAGAAGAGGAGTAGCGTGGCCCATCCCCCCAATCGCAAGTCCGCAAAGCGCCCGCAGAAGAGTACCACGCCGAAGGCGACGAGAAACACCAGCTCCAGTGGCAGAGCCCACGCGGCGAAGGGCTTGCTCCATGTCCGCGCCAGTCCGCGCCGCTCCAGCTTCGGGGGATTTTTCGCTACTGCGGCCAGATCGCCGAGATAAGCGAGATAGGCGTCGCGGATCTCCGGGCGATACCGCTCGACATAGCGTGGCTCCAGGGACTCTACCGCTGCTTGGGCATCCTTTTCGAAATTCACGCGGAATCGATACAGCGTCCCTGCATCCGGGAAGAGGAAGTAGGTGAACTGAGTGAGGGTCTTCTGGGCAAAGCCCACGGGATTGTGCAGTGCCGCACTGACAAATTGCTTCATGCAAAATGCACGGAACGCCTCGTCTGTCCCGCCGGCCTGTTGGTAAACCGTGCTCAGTAGATCCGAGCGATAGTAGAGGTAGTCGGGATCAAATCCGAGTTTGTCGTAGTTGTGGGGGATCGTCCGAGCTACGGCGAGTTCCTTATCGAGATGCGCGAGGATGGTCTCTAGCTTGACCTTTTCGGGGTCGTTTGCTGGTAGCGTGGAGATGGTTCCTGCGAGGTGCTTTGCCATCAGATCCGCATGCACGGTGAAAAGGGTGGAGGGCAGAAACGTCTTCGAGGCGGAGTCTTTCAGGTACCAGAGCTTCGGAGGCAGCCACAGCACGACGAGGCTCAGGGTTATCCCTACCGCTGGGGCCAGCAGCCGGCTTTTTAAGGAAGTTCCCGAGCCCAGAATTCCTACAAACACCGGAGCCACTGTTGCCGCGAAGGCGAAGAGCCAACTCGGCTTCAGCAACAGGCAGGCATAACCCAGAAACAGCGCCAGTGCTCCGAAGATCAGCGCCAGGGTGCTGCTCGGCTTCAACCATCGATATCGGCAATACGCCAGAAGGCAGGCGAGTTGCCCATACACAAAGAACGGCATGATCGCCTCGGGCCGGAGGAGTGTTTCAAAGAAGATGGTCTGCGGGTTTGTGACTTGTACCCAGATCGGAATCACGCCCACCAGCGTCACCGCCAAGCGCGTCCAAGACGAGAGCGGCAGCAAGGAGGCCCATACACGCCAGGTGACCGCCATCAATACCACGCTGAGGATGCCCAGCACCTGCTGCCAGTAGAAGATCCCCGCGTAGCTTCCCGTCGTCTTCAGGAACAGGGTCAGTATCCCTGGATAAAACCAGTCCCGTCCATTCGTCTGCTGAAATCCGTCTCCACTCAGCCAGGACAGCGCGGGATTTAAAAAGCCCCAGCTATCCCAGGTGGATAGAGGAATCGCAGGGAGTCCTGCTCTTGCCTGCATGGCCCCGATCACCAGGAGGACTACCGCCACGAATTCCACACCCCAAGGCACCCAGACCTGAAGTCCCGGGCTTGGCGTTTGAATGTCGCGTCCTCTGTTCATAGAAAATCCCTATCGACCCCGGACCCCATTCGCAAGAAGTGAGTCCTCCGAGAGCCGTCCCGGATCAGCTAGGAAAGAGAGATCGG
>Ga0351893_10033_pt1 | contig 59358 bp, 54 predicted proteins | sample TotcelFGM3001K15_FD_206765 | JGI IMG/M metagenome (GOLD analysis project Ga0351893, IMG submission 206765) | Enriched cells from coal bed in the Powder River Basin, Montana, United States - Total cells FGM rep3 HSBNCT.FGM.300.1.K15 ...
GCATAAGTTGACGCTGGATCGGACAGCGCGAGTGATCGAGGTGCAGGATGCGAATGGGCAGTTGGTGGCCTGTTTTCCGTGTACGCCGGGATCAAGTACCATTCCGGTGCCGGAGGGTACATGGAAGGTGCTGAACAATATTTTGATGCCGTATTTCCGTTACGACAAATCCGTGCTGAAAAGCGGTGTGCCGAGTGACAATGCCTACAATATCCCACCAGGGCCGAATAACTATGTGGGGATCGTCTGGATCGGCATCAATCGTCGCAGCGTGGGTATGCACGGCACGAATAATCCTGATCAAATCGGGCGCAACGAATCGAGCGGGTGCATCCGGTTGGCGAATTGGGATGCCCTGTTGCTGAGCCAGATGGTGGACAAGGGCACCCTGCTGGAGGTGCACTGATCTGAATCAGATCTCAGCCAGGGGGTAATCGGTGTAGCCTTTGGGACCGCTACCGTAGAAGGTTTGCGCGTCGGGTGGCGTGAGCGCCAACTTTTCTCGGAAGCGGCGCGGGAGGTCGGGATTGGAAATGAAGAGCTTACCGTAGGCTACGGCGTCGGCTTCTTCGGAGGCAAGGACTTGGTTGCCGGTATCCTGGTCAAAACTCTCATTGGCGACGAAGATTCCGCCGAAGGCCTGCTTGATGAGAGGACCGAGGCGATCGGGACCGAGACCTTCCCGGGCGCAAATGAAGGCGAGCTTGCGTCGCCCCAGTTCGGAAGCAGCGTAAAGGAAGGTCTGCTTCAAATTTGAGTCGCCCATGTCGTGGGCATCTCCACGGGGAGCCAGGTGTACGCCGACACGGTTGTTCCCCCAGACGCTGGTGATGGCATCGATGGTCTCGAGCAGCAGGCGCGCACGGTTTTCGATCGGGCCGCCGTATTCATCCGTCCTGAGATTTGTCTTATCCTGGAGGAATTGGTCGATGAGGTAGCCATTCGCGGCGTGCAACTCGACACCGTCAAAACCTGCTTCCAGTGCATTACGAGCCCCCTGGCGAAACTCTTCGATAACCCCGGTGATCTCGTGCGTTTCCAAGGCTCTGGGAGTGACGAATGGTTTCTCAGGTCGGACCAGACTGACGTGACCTGCGGGTTGCACAGCGCTGGGTGCGACCGGTGTTTTTCCATCCAGGTAGAGCGGATCGGAAATTCGTCCGACATGCCAGAGTTGAAGAAAGATGTGACCCCCAGCCTGATGCACCGCATTCGTCACACTTTTCCAACCTTGCACTTGCTCAGCAGACCAGATGCCGGGTGTATTCGGATATCCCACTCCCATCGCGGAAACGGAGGTAGCCTCGGTGAGGATAAGACCTGCAGAAGCACGCTGGACATAATACTCCGCCATCAAAGGTACCGGCACGCGTCCCTCTCCAGCTCGGCACCGGGTCAGCGGAGCCATCCAAATGCGGTTTGGCAAATCCAGATCCCCTACCCGGATCGGGTCAAATAAGTCGGCCATATGGAGGTGTACGATACCGCAAGATGGACTGAAGGCAAAGCCAGCGTGTGAGGAAGAAGAGGAAATTCCTTATACAGACTTGCATCCTGCGAAAAGCCAGAGCAATGCTCGGGCATGCACCTCCACCATTCCCTTCAAAGCGTAAGAACAGGCTCTCTCCTGGCCTTTATGTGTGTGCTCTTGGCGACCTTCCAGTTTGGCTGTGCCACGGGAGGCTCCGGCAGCGGGTCCCAGCAGTTGGGCAGCATTTCGCTCCCCCGGACAGCTCCGACAAAGGCCATGCAATCGACCACTGCTGTCATGGCGCGCTATTCCTATGCAACGTCAGCCGTGACCTACCCGACTCAGATGTCTTTCCAGAAAACCGGAAATACGCCGGACTCTCTGGCGACAGGCACCAGCGGCGTCCTGGAATTTTCCTTCACCCAGATCGGCAAGGATACGCAACTGAGTGCCCGCTCTTTATCCGGCCAGTATGACAGCGGTAAGATCAAGAGCCTCCTCTCAGCCATCCGTGAAGAGAGCCAAAACCGGGCTTTCGCGAATCAGCTCTATGGTGACGGCTGAGAGAGCCGCTTGATCTCTCGGATCAACCTCCCACGTACTCCGCAGAGTATGTATCAAACTTGCTGATCGTTCCGTCCTTGGGCTTGGACTTCAGGTCGTACACATTGTTGCCCACGATGGAGGAAGTCTGCGTGTCATAGATCATGACGGCAGCCTGGCCGGTATTGAAATCTTCCTTCTCGGTCGCAACCGCAATGTAGCGGCTTGGCTTGGCAGCAGTTTGATTTTTCTTTGAAGAGGAAGCTGCCGCAACTTGGGCCGCGGCCTTCTTTTCCTCCTCGGCGCGCTTGGCCAAGTACAGGCGGGCGCGTTGTTCGGCCACCTTGCGCTGACGTTCCGTCGCCTGATGTTTCGCAATGATATAAGCTCCACCCGCCGCGAGAGCCACAGCTCCAGCGGTTACGGGGATAACGATATTCGGATTGACTCCAGCCACCGCAAGAGGAATGCCTACCGCCAGACCGGCTGCGGCTCCGAAAACAGCCGCGTTTTCGCCGGGACTGAGATTTTGACAAGCACTCGTGGAAATAGCGAGAGCCGCGACGGAAGACGTTACTTTGATAAACTTGGAGTTCATAAGAATGCTCAGGTTCGGATACCCTTTGTACCTACGCACCGACAAGCAGAAAACCTGTTTTTGCGTTAATTACTAAGGGCGCCTATCCACCATTTATCTCGCAATCTCCCGCAACTCATTCGCTTACGACAAAATGAGCTAAGTGCCTAATTGAAAGGGACATTGTGTTTCTGGCACCACGTGCGAGCGGTTGCGTTTCCCATCCGTGCGCTTTCGATGTACCATTTCCGTGCTTCATCGGGTTGACGCTGCCCCATGAGTCCACCTTCCAACGCTTGAGCATAAAAAAACATGCAGAGGGGATTCTTATCCTTCGCACCTTGCCGCCAGAGTTCGAACGCCTTTTTGGCATCCTTGGGAACGCCCCAACCGTTGACATACATGACGCCGACATTGGCCTGAGCGTCATCATTGCCCATCTCCATGCTTCGAGAGAATAGAGTGAAAGCCTCTTCATAGCTCTGCGGTGTCAAGCTAGGCACGCCTCGCTTCACCAAATCTCCCAGCATATTCAGTGCGATCGCATTATTTAACGCTGCGGCTGTGCGAAGAATCTCGACTGCACCAGGCACATCTACCTCGGTTCCCTTGCCATTCAGTTTGCAATCCGCCAGCGCAACCATGGCATTGGTATCTCCACCAGCGGCCCCTTGCTGGAACCAGGCCACGGCTTCCGAGTACTTCGGGTCATTGGGTTGAAGGAGATTGGCAATCATGAGTCCAGCCTGGGTCATGGCTTCCGTCTGCCCCTGCGCGGCGGCTTTTGTAAACCAATTCAAGGCCACCTGAGGCTCTGATCGTTGCAAAGTCTCACCAAGTATCATTTGTGCCGACACCACACCTTGCGCAGCGGCAAGCTCAAGTGCCGGGCGCAGAGAGGCGAATTGTCCAGCGAGAGCTGAGTTATTTGAACGCAAGGAAGCAGCGATCATCTCCATCTGCTGGCGGGCTTGCGTCGGATCCTTGGCGACTTGAGCCGCCTTGGCAAAATTGGTCAATGCGCCCGCGAAGTCATCCTGACGCTGAGCCGCGGTCCCGGCGGTCATGAACTCAGCCGCTTCGTCCCTGGGCGTGGCGCTCGGACTGGGACTTTGTGTTGCGCTGGTTGCAGGGACTACATCGGATTCTGTTTTGGTAATAGAGAGAGGAGCATCTACGGGTTTTGAAGCCGCCTTGAAGCGCAGGAGAAAGAAGGCTCCTCCCGCCAAAATGGCCAGCAGCACCAGCACGGCGAGCCCTCCTCCAATCAGCATAAGAGGCAGCCGAGATGACTTTTTCTTTTCCGGCAAGGGCATTGGAGGAGGCACCTTGGCGGGCAGCGGTCGCGACACAGGCGAAACAGCAGAAGCGGCCACCTGTGTCTCCTGGTGTTTGATTGGAGTCCGCTTCGGTGCCTTGGCACCAGGCTGGAGCGTTGCCAAGAAACTGCGCGCCGAGTCGAAAGCCGTTGGAGCCTCCACCGCCTGCCTCAGGGAGGAATTGCCAAAAGCCGACAATGCGGGCAAAGGTGTCCACCGCCCTCCGGCTTCGATCTTCATGCCGCCGAGAACTTCATACGCCAGCAAGGCCAAAGCTTGGGCTGCGGATAATGACCCGGCGGATGTCGAAACCGGTACCAACGTTGCGTCCGGCGAAGCCGTGGTCCCCGACGAAGAGCGCAGAGGCAGAATGACCGGACGGATATTGGCGATTTCATTAAGCGGCGTTTCCAAGGCCGCAGAGGGCGAGACCAATACATCGCTCAAGGTCAAGCTCGGCACAGGCAGTCCAACTCCCACAAGGGCATCAAGCGCCTCTGCCAGCGGTTGGAAAATGGGGAGCGCCTCGTCCAAGGCAATCGCCCGACGACGCTTCATGATTTCCAGCAAAGCCGGGCCATCAATCCATTCGCCAGCCACAGCGGCGAGTCCACGATCAAACTCGACGGCATCGGCCTTCCACAATGTCGGCAGGTTCAGCCCCTGCAGCGCGGTGACTTGCTGTTGCAAGCGACCAAGGAGGACTCCGGTGGAGTCGGAGTTATGATCAAAGAACACAAGCCCACGAATCGCGCCATCATCACGTTTCACACGATGCAGCGTCGCATAGGTCAGCAAGGCCATACCGCCATCAAGGCGGTATTTCCCTGCAAAGATGACCCCCGCCGAGAGATCCGCCAGCGTCAGTGCCGGTGAAGCCGCCGTTTCCATCCCGAGCGACGTGTCGGCTATGGCGTGAGAGGCATAAAAACTCATGGTTGCCTCCAAGGCCGCACGCAGTTCGGTCGGCGTTTGAAACCGGTCCTGAGGATCCTTAGCCAGCATCTTTCCAAGCAAGCCCTGAAGGTCTCCCGGCCCCTGAGGCAGAAGCTCAAGCGGAGGTGCCTGGGAAAGATGACGCGACATCACTTGCGCCAGAGAACCGCTAAAGGGCACCTTGCCTGTCAGGGCGGCAAAGAGAGAAACCCCGAGGGAATAAATATCTGACCGGATGTCAACATCCTCACCATTGATCTGCTCCGGACTGGCAAAGTGAGGCGTCCCCTGAAACCCTGCGGCGGAAGCTTGCGCCAGAGTCTCTCCGGTGAAGTCACCATTCAGGAGCTTGGCCAAGCCGAAGTCGATCAGCTTGACTCCGACCTCGGGATCACCATCCACGAGCATGATATTCGATGGCTTGATATCCCGATGAACCAAACCTGCGCGATGAGCGGCAGAGAGGGCCTTGGCAACTTTCGCCCCGATCTCAAGGACGAGCGAGGGAGACAGCGTACCCTGCTGTTTGATGAGATCCTCAAGCGTGACTCCCTCGACGAACTCCATGGCGTAGAAGACCTCTCCGTCCGTGTCTCCGAGATAGAGAATAGTCGCGACATTCGGATGCCTGAGCGCCGCCGCCGTCCGGGCTTCCCGCAAAAAGCGATCGCGGGCCGAACTGCTATTCAGCAACGACGGAGCAATGACCTTCAGGGCGACCGGACAATGGAGATTGGTGTCGGTGGCTTTGTAGGTCACCCCCATCGCTCCACGCCCCAACACCAGCGGTCCTCCATCAGGAGCCTCCGCGATCTCAAAGTGAAGGTATTGGAGACGTTCGCTCATAGGGCGGAACTACCGGAGAAAAAAACCGACTGTCAGGAAACGATGGCAGGCGGAACCGGACGCCCCTCGTCCGCATCAATGTAATCAAACATGGTCTGGATCTCGTCGCGGGTCTCAAAGCCGCTTTCCTGCTTGCGCCGGATCAGCGTCGCCGTCGCGTCATCGTTCCAGCCCCGCTTGCTCATGAAGGCATTCCAAATCTCGATCTGCTCCTCGGTGGGTGTGACCCCATTTTCAAAGCACCAAGTCAGCGCATCATTATCTGTGAGACCAGCCTTGATGCAGCCTGCCAAGTCCTCATAACGAACCCCGAGAAAATTCGCGCAGCGTTCATCGAAAGCCTTGCCCAGATTGGCATGCAGGTCGGGATGCAGCTCTCCGGCATTCATCAGCCTCATCTTGTCGATCATGCGACCGAAATAGACGATGCCTTGGATTTTTTCACGAGGACTGCGAGGGTATTTCATAGGGTCGATCCTTGCGCATTGGGAGCGCGTTTTCCATCGAGAAGTGAGGAAAGAATGAAGAGGCCTGCCGCTACAAAGATGCAGCTATCGGCGATATTAAAAGCGGGCCATCGGCCATACCAGGGCAGAATGAAATCGAGAAAATCGATGACATGTCCATGCAGAATCCGATCCGTCAAATTCCCCAAGATGCCGGAAACGAGCAACGCCGCGCCCACCTTGGAGAGAGAGTCAGCAAAAACCCCGCGATAGCACAACACCGCAATCACCACCAAGGCGATGCCCGAGATGATCACGAAGAAGAGATTATTATCCTTCATCATGCCAAAAGCCGCTCCCGTGTTGTAAACGTGCACGAGATTAAAAAAGCCCGGGATCACGGGAATGACCTCGTCACGCCCCACCCTGGCCAGCACCAGCCACTTCGTGAGCTGGTCGGCCAGATAGAGCGGAAGTGTCAGTGCCAGAAAGAGGCGCATCATACCGTCACTCCACTGACCGCCTCGGCACACCGTCCGCAAAGCTCGGGATGCTCCGACACCACTCCCACATCAGGACGGTGACGCCAGCAACGGGAGCACCGCACCTGTGAAGTTTTCTCGATGACGGCACCCAGCGTCGCGCCCGGTTGGAGCTCGATGTGGCTGAGGATGAAGAGTTCCTCAAGCTCAGCGGCATTCTCATTGATCATCTCACCCACGGCTTCGGAGGGCACAGTCAGCACGACTTTGGCCTCCAGGATATTGGAAATAGCGCCCGCCTTCTGAGCCTGCTCCACCGCCTGGGAAATCACGGCACGGACTTCGAGGAGTTTCTCCATCGAGACCAGCGCCTTGTCATTCACCAGAGCGGCATCCTTCTCCGGGAACTTGCAGAGGTGGATGCTTGTCTCCGTATTCCAGTAGCTCCAGGCTTCCTCAGCCGTAAACGCCAGGATCGGAGCCAGCAATTTGCAGAGCCCTTCAAACACTTGAGCCATCACATACTGCGTCGCCCGACGTCGCGGAGACGAGGCAGCATCACAATAGAGACGATCCTTCGTGATATCCACGTACAAGCTGCTCAACTCCACGGCACAGAACTGATTCACCTGATGAAAGACGCGATGAAACTCTAGTTTCTCATACGCATCGCAACAGTTCTCAGTGACCTGCTGTAAGCGCGCCAGCACCCAGCGATCCACGAGAGTAAGCGACTCCGGCGCGACGGTGGTACCTTTCGGAAAATCATGCAGATTCGCCAGCAAGATGCGGAGCGTATTGCGGATGCGGCGATACGCATCCGTCAGGCGCATGAAGATCTCCTCCGAGAAAGGAACGTCGTCGGTGAAGTTCACGCTGCTCACCCAGAGGCGCAGCAGATCGGCACCGTACTTTTTGACGTAATGATCCGCATCCGTGGGCTTCGTGTACCCGCCCTGCGCGGACTTGGAGATCTTCTTCTTGGTATCAACGTCCACCACGAATCCGTGCGTTAGCACCGCGCGATATGGAGGCACATCATTGAGCGCCACAGACGTCATCAGCGAACTCTGGAACCAGCCGCGATGCTGATCCGTCGCTTCCAAATAGAGATCCGCCGGGAAGGACAATTCCTTCCGCTTGCGCAAAACGGCTTCATGGCTCACGCCGGAATCAATCCACACGTCCAGCGTGTCATTGCGGCGCGAGACATTTGCCGGCAGGCCCACCAGCTCAGCCCATTGCTGATCATCGAGTTCAAACCACGCATTCGTCCCTTTCTCGGCAATGACGTCCGCGACTTTATCGATGACCGCCGGATCGAGGATTGGCTCGCCCGCTTCGTCGTAGAAGACCGGGAGAGGTACCCCCCATGTCCGTTGACGGGAGATACACCAGTCGGGGCGCGACTCGACCGTTCCGCGGATACGATTCCGTCCCCAATGAGGAAGCCAGCGTGTCTCATCCACCCCCTTGAGAGCCTGCTCGCGTACCGCGTCAATGCGGATGAAAAACTGCTCGATCGCACGGAAAATGACCGGCGTCTTCGAGCGCCAGCAATGCGGATAACTGTGCTGATAATCCTGACGGGCCACCAGCGCCTGCTTCTCAGCCAGGATCTCGATGATACGCTCATTGGCCTTAAAGACGTACTGCCCGACCAACTCAGGAACGCCAACCTCTTCCGTGAAGCATCCGTTGTCATCCACCGGAGAGAGCAACGACAAGCCATGCTCCAGCCCGAGACGATAGTCATCCTCACCATGTCCCGGAGCGATATGGACGCATCCCGTACCCGTATCCAATGTCACAAAGTCCGCTGTATAGACCGTGGAAGAACGATCAAGGAAAGGATGCGCGGCCTTAAGACCGGCGATCTCTTCGCCCTTGAAGGAACGAATGACCGTCGGAGCCGTTTCCAATTTTGCCGTTTCCGCGAAGGATGAAAGCAACGCCTCGGCCACAATGACCCGGCCCAGCGCTCCCGCATCAGCCAGGACATAGGTATGGCGGGGGTGTACCGCGATGGCCTGGTTCGCTGGCAAAGTCCAAGGCGTGGTCGTCCAGATGACCACCGAAGCGGGTGCGCCATCAAACTCCGTCGCAAACTTCACATAGATCGAAGGCGAGGTCTTGTCCTGATACTCCACCTCCGCTTCCGCCAAAGCCGTCTGCGCCCCGGTGCTCCAGAGCACAGGCTTCTTGCTGCGATAGACGAGGTCTTTTTGCACAAAGCGACCGAAAGAACGCACAATCTCCGACTCGTAGGTGGGATCGAGAGTCAGATAGGGTTTCTCCCATTCACCCAGCACGCCGAGCCTGCGGAACTGTGCCCGCTGGATGTCGATAAACTTACGCGCATACTCCTCCGAGCGCTTGCGCACTTCGACGGGCGAGAGGCCACGAGACTCTTTGACGACCTTGAACTCAATCGGCAGGCCATGGCAGTCCCAGCCCGGAACGAAAGGTGCCCGGAATCCCATCATCGTCCGAGACTTCACCACAAAGTCCTTGAGGATCTTGTTGAGCGCAGTGCCCATGTGGACGTCACCATTGGCAAAAGGAGGCCCATCGTGCAGGATATAGGCAGGAGCTTCGCTACGGGCTTCCTGAATCTGTTCATACAGACCTTCTTTTTCCCATTTTTCCAGCATGACGGGTTCCTTGGCGGTCAACCCGGCCTTCATTGGGAAGTCCGTTTTTGGTAGATTCAGAGTTTCTTTATAGGTGCTCATTCGAAAAAGACCTCCAGCATACTCATCGAGAGGCACTCCGGTCAAATCACCAACTCACTCGTTTCTTATTTTGCAATTTGGCCGCATGCTGCGTTTTCATCCATCACATCATGAATGACTCCGAATTTCCCAAACCCCTGCTGGAATCCCTCTGGGCCCCTTGGCGGGTGGAATACTTCCAGGCGGAGCACCGGGCTTCCCATGACTTCCTCCTTCAGGCTGCCTCCACGACGGACGATGAGGCCCACCTCGTGGTAGCTCGCCGGAAAACGGCTTTTCTCATCATGAACAAGTACCCCTACTCCGCCGGCCACCTCATGGCCGTGCCGAATCGCAAGACCGCGAATATGGAAGATCTTCAGGATGAGGAAGTAATCGATCTCTGGAAACTCAGCATCCTGGCTCAAAAACTCCTCACGGAATGCGTCAAAGCTCAGGGCTTTAATCTCGGTTGGAATCTCGGTCGTGCCGGAGGAGCGGGAGTAGACGATCACCTGCACATTCATATTGTGCCTCGCTGGAATGGTGACTCCAACTTCATGGCGGTCCTCGGGAACACCCGTATCCTTCCCGAGGCTCTCTTGCCACTTTATCATCGACTAAAGGACGCTCTAGCCATCTTGAAACCATGAGCACGGAAACACATCACCCCCATCAGGCCGGAGTCGATCACTCCCTCAGGCGTCCCTTACCGATTGTCTGGCAGTTCATCATGCTGGTGGCTTCCTTCGTGACGATGGGCATCCTGATTATCTCCTTTTTCATGCCCGTGCAGCATGAGGTGACCCGTCTGCTCGTGATTTGTGACACTCTGCTTTGTGTTCTGTTTTTTGCCGACTTCCTGGCACAATTCTATCTCGCCAAAAATCGCTGGAAGTACTTTTTCACCTGGGGATGGCTGGATTTGATTTCATCCATCCCGCTTTTTGGCCATTTGCGTTGGGGGCGTATCGCCCGGGTGGTTCGCATCATCCGGGTATTTCGCGGCCTTCGGGGACTTCTGGACATTACCCGCCGCCTCTTGGCGAACCGGCGGGAATCGGCTTTTCTCCTAACGGTCCTCCTTGCGGGAGGTGTACTAGCCTTCTCTTCCGTCGCTATGCTGGTCGCCGAACAAGGCGAGCCGAAGGCTACGATCACCACAGCGGAGCAAGCGCTCTGGTGGGCTATCACCACCGTCACCACCGTGGGCTATGGTGATCTGGTGCCGGTGACTAATCTCGGTCAAACGATCGCCGCATTTACCATGATCGCAGGGATTACCATTTTTGGTGCGTTCACCGCTTTGGCTTCGGCCTTGCTGATTCGCCCTGTGGATGAGGTCGAAGAGGAACTCGAGGAAGTAGACCATACGCACAAAATCCTCGCTGAAATCATGGACCGCCTCGAGCGGATTGAGGCGCGCCTGCCGCCTCCCCCACCCGATCAACCGGAACGCTGAGCGCTCTTATTCCCCGGAGGGCGGTGCGTTGCGAAATCCGGGATGCTCCAAGACGGCTCCCGTGGTCGATAAGAGGATGACTTTGCCCAGAAAAGCGCCGTTCAAATCGAAGCAATTCAGGGTCCAGATCGGGGCGGCATCCTTGCCACGAGTGGTCAGGGCATAGTCCACGCGACCGATGATTTTCTGATTCGCCGCAGCGATGGGCTGTGCAATCATGAAGGCATCTCCGGAATCCACTTGGACTTGAGGAATGTCGATATTCACGTCCTGACGGAAGGCCTCAAAGGCATTCATCGACTGCACATCTGCGATGACCTGACCATCCGCCACGGTGATTTTGTGCAGAGTCCCGAGATCATCAGTGTCCCGTGCCACCACCACCCACTGGGAGGGCTGGGGATTTCCGTTGCGTGCGGTCACGAGGACAATGCCCTCCGTGTACTTCGGATCAATGGCCATCATGGCACCAACAGCGGAATTCGGAGGAGGACCTTCCGGCCCCTGGGGAGCCATCGGAGCCGCGTCGGCATCGGGCACGACGGCCTGCGGCTGCACGCTCCAGTCACTGGGCTGGGACTGATCCTGTGCCAGTAGAGGATGCAGGGAAGCAAGAAGGAGGAACAGGCAGGCTTTTTTCATGGGGTTGTATCAGGAAAGCTAAGCAGCAGATGACGCATTCGACACCATCTTTGCAAGACGGAAACCTATCGATGAGAGTGGATTATTCGCGGACCAAGCGCTGTATCCAACTCTTGTAGTCCGTTTTCGCATTTAGCGAGCGAAGCACGCCTCCCTTGTCCACGATCCAGACCGTCGGCAAGGCATTGATTCCCAGCGAGCGGACTACGGACCCATTCCACCCCTGCCCGTCAAAGCCAGTGGGCCATCCCGTTCCGAGAATCGAAGTCTTCTCGATTGCCCGGCTCTTATCCGTGTCGAGGTTCACGGTGACGACTCGAAACTGATCCTGAGGCAAAGAGGAGAGATTGGCCCGGAAATCCCGTAACCAAAGCAGGCTGTGCGGAGCATCCGAGGCCCAAAAAATGATGAGGACGACATTCCCTCGGAGTTTTTCCAGATCCAGCGGAGCACCTTTTAGGGAAGGCATCTCGATATCCAGAGGCTTGCCGAGCAGATCCAGCCGACGCAGATCGTCACTGATGCGACTCTTCAGTGCGATATCGGACGCACTTGGCAGAGCCTGCATCAGGAGTTCCTTCTTCAGTTCCGGCTTGTCATCACAGACGGTAGCGGCTTCCACGAGCAGGCGGGGGGCACGTCGATCATCCGGATAGCGCTTGGCAAAGTGTTGGGCCGTCGAGACGATCAAGTCCCGACCGCGATCAGGGCGGACATTCTGCATGAGCAACGACGCGCGTTGAAAACCGGCATCGGCTCGCTTCGTCAGAGGAGCGGATTTATCGGCCTCCAAGTCGGCCAGGATCCGCAACGCCTGATCCACCTTACTCGGATCGGAATCCATCTTGCCCTCTGCCGCAAGGATCGCGGCGAGCTTCATCTTTGCATCAAAGGCGCGGGGGTCGGAGGGGTAGCGTTGAAGAAATTGCTCCAGAGCCTTGCGATGCAGCAGGAAATGATTCCTCGCGAGCAGGAGTGTCTCCTCCTTTGATGAGGGTTTCTTTTTCGGCCCCGCATCCAGTGATAGAAGATAGGCCCAGTCCTGGTCTGCGTTGGCATGGACTACGGCCAAGGAGGCCATGGCAAAAGCTGTGGTGAGAAAAAAGCGTCTGATGGTCATAAATCGTCGGTCTGAATGGTGGTGTAGATTGCCCGGTGATCACTGGCCTCCGACCAAGGGGGAATATCGACTATCCCGGATTTCGGCAGAAGGATATTTTTCCACAGAGCCTGGCTGGCAAAGAGATAGTCGATGCGTGAATAAAGGTCGGACTCTTGCCAGTAAAAGGTCCACTTCTCTCCCTGACCATCTGTCAGAGGCAGATCGCGCATGTGCAATGGATTTCCCGGCACCCCGATGATCTCCCTGATGGGAGCCTCGTTCTTGTAGTCGTTAAAATCTCCGAAGACCAGCAAGGGAACCGGAGCCTCGCCTTGCAAAGCCTCGGTCATCTTCTTGCGCAGATGCCAGGCTTCCAGCACTCGCATGGCACGATCATCCACGCCGGGCACGGGGCGGCGCGATTTGAAATGGGCACCCATGACGCGAAGGCGTTTATCACCGGGCAAGAGGAGAGTCACATCCAGGATGCCGCGAGCCATTCTCTCAGGGCGTCCATCGAGGTCAAAGAGGACATCATCGATGGAATCCCGACGCTCAATGGGGAAGCGACTCAGCAGCGCAAGATGGCGGGAGGGATCGGCCCCTCGCAACCATTCGTGATGCGGCAAATCGATCCCCTGTGCTTTGAGCCTGGCTTGAAAATCATGCAGCGCCGACTCATCCCCCATCTCAACGATGCCGAGAATGTCGGGGCGTGTGTGTTGCACTACCTGGAGGACAGCTGCGATTTGCTTTTCCGGCTTGGCGGGCTGCCTGACCACCCCCTCGGCATCGACCACATCGGTGATGAGGTAATTCCGGACATTGTACGCGGCAAAGACAACCTCCCCGGCCTGACAAGGTAGGAGGAAGAGTGTAAGGAAGAAGCCAACGAGGCTCCGGCGCACTTCCCGCAAAACGTAAAAAGGCCGCACGGTGGGACTTTCCATGCGGCCTTTAGAAAACGGTTTCCAGATTAGCTGCCTTGGTGCGGCTGCTTCTCAGCAGGCTCCTTGACCTCGATGTGGGCGGCGGATTTATGCACCTCGTGCTCGAATTCATCACGGGCTTTGCGAAATTCATTCAGGCTCTGGCCCAAGCCTCTCGCGAGTTCGGGAAGCTTCTTGGCTCCGAAGAGGAGAAGCACCAAAATCAGAATGAAAAGCGTCTCCGGCCAGCCGGGCATACCAAGAGCGAGTGGAAGGGTCATGAAATCAGGTTACCCCCTCAGGCCGACAATGCAAACCCCAAAGCAGGGCAAATAGGGTCACATTTCCAAGCTTGTACCGATGGGGACGAGATAGAGCTTGCCTCCAGCTTTCTCAAACTCGGCCTTCGCCGCCTCATGATCGATGCGAATGGGCGGGAAGGTATCGTAATGGACTCCGACGATCTGGCGGCATTTGAGCAGTGTCATCGCTCGGGTGGCGTCTTTTACCCCCATGGTGAAATTGTCTCCGATGGGCAGGACGGCAAATCGGAGGGTGAACTCCTCTCCTATGAGCTGCATGTCCAGTGTCAGAGCGGTATCTCCAGCGTAATAAAAAGCATCATGCCCCGACTCGATGACAAACCCGGCCGGGGCGCCACCGTAAGCTCCATCCGGCAAGACGCTGGAGTGCAGGGCCTGTACCATCTTCACACGGCCGAAGGGAAAAGTCGCTGACCCGCCGAGGTTCATGGGATGGACATCCGTCAGGCCATGACCTTGCAGCCATTGGTAGATCTCGAAGTTTGCGATGACGGTGGCTTTTGTCTGTTTTGCCAACTCCACGGCATCATCGATGTGGTCAAAGTGTCCATGGGTGATCAGGATGTAGTCGACTTGAATGGCACTGAAATCGACCGAGGCAGCCAGTTCGTTGGCGCGGATGAAAGGATCGAAGAGAAGGGTCTTGCCATTGACCTGAACTGAGAAGCAGGAGTGTCCGTAAGAGGTAAGTTTCATGATCGATGCCGTGGGTTGGAAAACCACGGTGGCGTCTCTGCCGCCACTTTTCAAGTGTTGATGGCGGAAGGAAAAATCCCGTGTCGGCAAAATAAGAAATGACGTGACAGATTGCAGGTAAATGAGATTTAGTCTCATCATAATCATGAGCACATCTTTGGATGGCAAGCAAACCGCTCGTACTCTTCGCGATCTCAAGTCGGGAGAGAGCGCCACAGTCCGGCAGATCTCGAACTATGGCTCCACTGGCCAGCGACTTTTATCGTTGGGATTGATTCCAGGCTGTCGCCTGAAATTTCTCCGCCCGGCTCCGCTGGGAGACCCACTGATGGTGGAGATTCCGGGTTGCGTGGTTTGCCTGCGCAAGCAGGAGGCCTTTCTCGTGGAGCTTGAAACGGGCGAGGCCCTCGCGGGATGAGTACCTGCGGCCACGACGTCGAAGATTCCGCCCCGCTCAATGCCACCGTCAGTGTGGCTCTCATCGGTAATCCGAATACGGGCAAGAGCACGCTTTTCAACCGCTTTACGGGTGCGCGCCAGCGGGTGGGAAATTATCCGGGAGTCACTGTTTCCAAGAAGACTGGTGAGATGCCTCTCGGTGATGGGGTGATCACCATCGTCGATCTACCGGGAACTTATTCACTGGCGGCGACCTCCATTGATGAGCGTATCGCTGCGGATGTATTGACCGGACGGAAGGGCCCCCGCCCTCGCCTTGCGGTCTGTACAGCGGATGCCACGCATTTACAAAGAAGCCTGTTTCTAGCGTGTCAGATCGCGGATCTGGGAGTTCCTGTCATCATCGCGCTGAACTTTATGGACGAGGCCGATGCGAAGGGGCTGGCTATCGATGCAGAAGTTCTTTCCGAGCGACTGGGAGTGCCTGTGATTCCCATTTCCGCACGGGGTGGCAAGGGGGTGGATAAACTCCGCGAAGCCATTCAGAGTGCTTTGCAAGATCCTCCGAAGCTGGCGCTACCGGAGTGGTCGGCTGGCGTTCAGGGGTCGCAAAAACTTCTGCGCGAGGAATTGGAAAGCACCTCGAATAGCAAGCTGGCTGATGCGGAGTTGCGACGCATCCTGTTTGATAACGACTCTGCCTATCTGGATCTTGTCGCCTATCCAAGCGGCAAGAGGGAACACCTGCTGGACAAAGTGCGCAAACCGATCCTTACGGAAGGCACACACGCGCTGGCCAAGGAATCCCTCGCCCACTACAGCTTCATCTCTGGAGCGCTGGACGGTCTTATCCGGCAAACGAAGCCGGCAAAAAAGAGCCTCTCTGATTGGGTCGATGCCTTGTTTACGCATCGCGTGCTTGGGCTCTTTGTTTTTGCCGTATTGATGTTCCTCGTCTTCGAGTCCATCTACACCTTTGCCTCGCCTGTCATGGACGGAATTCAGGCTGTGTTTGACTGGCTGAGCGGAACTCTGGGTACCGTACTGGAACCGATGCCCATCCTGAAATCTCTGGTCTGCGACGGCATCATCGCGGGTGTGGGGGGAGTGATGGTTTTCCTCCCGCAAATCTTCCTACTCTTCTTCTTCATCTCCCTGCTGGAGGACACGGGCTACATGGCTCGCGCGGCCTTCATGATGGACAAGCTATTCAGTTGGTGCGGACTCAATGGTAAGAGCTTCGTGCCTTTGCTATCGAGCTATGCCTGTGCAATTCCCGGTCTCTTTGCCACGCGAACGATTGGGGATCCCAAGGCGAGGCTCGTTACGATCCTGATCGCACCGCTGATGAGTTGCTCTGCGCGTTTGCCGGTGTACCTGCTGATGATCGGAGCCTTTGTGCAGCCAGCCTATGGTTCGACAGTGGCTGCCTTGACGCTGTTCGGGTTTCAGGTTCTCGGCTTGGTGGTCGCGTTGCCCATTGCGTGGGCGACGAACCGCTGGTTCCTCAAGATTCCGGCCCAGCCCTTTGTCCTGGAGATGCCTCCTTACCGCCTGCCGGTCGCAAAGGACGTCGTCTGGCGAATGTGGATGGGTGGAAAAGAATTTTTGCAGCGTGCGGGCACCATCATTCTCGTCATCAGCATCATCGTGTGGGCTCTGCTGTACTTCCCTCGTACAGAGACCAATGAAGACGATCCGGTGGCACAGGCGACCCAAGTCGAGAACAGCTATCTCGGCAAAACCGGGAAATTCCTACAGCCGATTTTTGAACCCGCCGGTTTTGATTGGAAAATCACCGTGGGTGTCCTGGCGAGCTTCCCTGCTCGTGAAGTCATCGTTTCCACCTTGGGTATCATTTATCGTCTGGGAAGTGATGCGGAAGAACACGAGGACTCCCTGCAGGAGGCCTTGCGAAGCGACACTTGGACATCAGGTCCGCGCGAAGGTCAGCAGGTCTTTACCATTCCCACGGCTCTGGCCCTGATGGTCTTCTTTGCCTTCTGCATGCAGTGTGCCTCGACACTCGTCGTCATTTCCCGGGAGGCGGGCACTCGATATGCCGTGATCACCTTTGTGTACATGACAGCCCTCGCTTGGCTGGGGGCTGTGATAACGTATCAAATCGGATCTCTCTTCCTATGATTGATATCGAGCTTGTCCTCGTCGGTGGCATCGTCGTGACATCCGTATTCCTTTTCTTCCGATTCATGCGTCGGCAGATCAATTCCGACTCCGGTTGTGGGAAAAGCTGTTCGGCTTCAGGCAAGACCTGCTCGCAATGCCCATCCAGCACGCCTCAGCATCGCGCCTGAGTATGACCGACGCTCTGACCATCCTCCATGGCAGCAGCACGGGCAACGCCCGGCGATTGGCGGAGCGACTGGCGCAGGAGGCCAGTCTAAGAGGCATCCCGGCAAATACGGATTGCCTGTCGCATTTTGATTGCGCTCAACTTGCTGCCATCCGTCGCCTCACCGTTGTCATTGGCACCTGGGGCGACGGTGAACCTCCCGATGCGGCCAAGGGCTTTTGTTCCCGACTTTTCGCCGGAGAGGTTCCCAGTCTGGAACACATGGAGTTTGCCGTCCTTGCCTTGGGAGATTCCTGCTTCCGATCCTTCTGCGGGTGCGGAGTAAAGGTGGACGAATGCCTCGCCCGCCATGGCGCTCGCCGCCTGCTCGCCTGCCGCAAGCTCGACGCGAAATACCACCACGACTTTCTGCACTGGAAAGAGGAGTTTCTAGGCCTCCCCCTTCCGGCTCGGACAACATAAAACCATAACATACACCGATGATCACAAGCCAAGCCGTCATCGACTTGCTCAACGAGCAGGTCCGTAACGAACTCGAGTCCCACGCCATCTACCTCGCGATGTCCGCGTGGTTTGAAACCACGCCCTTCAAGGGTTTCAGCGCCAAGTACCGCGCCGCCGCCTTGGAAGAGCATGGCCATGCCATGAAAATCTATGACTATCTCGCTGACCGGGATGGTCGCATCAAGATCCTCTCCATTCCGGAGCCCCGCTTCGAGTATGAGTCCATCGTTGATGCCGCCAAGGCTGCCTTGGCTCAGGAACGTGCCGTCAGTGGACAGATCCGCAAGATTTACGCCACCGCTCAGGCCGAGGGAGACTTCGAGACGCTTTCCTTCCTGAAATGGTTCCTCGACGAGCAGGTCGAAGAGGAAAAGACGGCCCAGGATTTCCTTGGCTATGCCGAAATCGCCGGAAGCAGCCCGACAGCTCTGCTTGAGCTGGATGAGAAGGCCGTGCCTGCACCAGCAGCAGGCGGTTGCTAATCAGATCTCACTCAATCAAACGGCGGGCTCCATTTGGAAACAGATGGAGCCCGTTTTATTACTTCAGCAAGGCTTCCGCTTGCTCGGGACTGGGGAGCCCCCACTTTTTCCAAATTCTCAGATATTCCTCTTTCGGAAGCAGGGCATAGTGCGGTTGAGCAGCTGGTCGCAACCAGCGCAGCAGTTGCACAATATTCTCCTCACTCATCACGGTACATCCGGCGGATGCCCGCTCCGGCCCCCGGCGTATGTGGAAGAAAATGGCGCTTCCGGCTCCAGCCACGGGTGGATCGGAATTATGGCGTATCTCGATCAGCCAGCGATGAGGCGGGTCATCGTGCCGCATCTTTTGCTTCTCGAACCAAGGCGGAGGATTTGCCGGATCGATGACGACATGCTGATTGTAGAGGGGATGAGTTGGATCATCGATCCAGGCATCCCCCAGACCGATGGTATGGAAAGGATAAGCCGCACCCTCAGGTAATTGCGGGTCGTAGGTGTACACCTTTCCCATGCGGAAAATACCGGCTGGTGCACGCTTATCACGCTCCACCTTGATCGGTCCGGCTTGATCCGACAAATCCAGGACTCCCCTGCCCCATGCCAGTCCACTCTTGCCGTACAGCACGGTGATGACAGGCGACATGGCTCTCCAATTCTTCCCGTCTTTCTCAAAGAGTTGAAGTTTGCCTTTAGGAGAATCCCAGGAAGGCGCGATAGAGAGAATGAGTTGCGAGACTCCATCCGACCATTCCGCGGCACTGGCATGAGCTGTCCACAGGACAACTCCCATCAGAATGCCAAGGGCCTTACGCACTGGCATCCTGAGGCCATTCTCCGTCAGCGACGGCATCCTGAGTTGTCGGATAAACTTTGAAGAGCTGATAGAGACCGGCCGTCTGAAAAAGATTTATCAATTCCGGGCTTAATCCGGCTAGAGCCAACCGTCCTCCCTTTTTGGCCAATTCCTGAGATGGGATGATCAGAGCGCGGATGCCCATGCTCGCGAGGAAGCTCGTGCCCCCAAAGTCCACCACGATGGATCGTGTCCCTGAAGCGATCTTTTCAAGGGCGTGTGACTGGAAGGAGGAAGCTCCGACATGGTCCATCCGTCCCTCGACAGAGATGACCAGAACAGGACCTTCCTTACGCGATGAAACTTGCATCTGCGGAGCAAAGCAGGGGCTGAGAGTCAGTGCAAGACCCGAGGCTGTGTCTGAAGGGACTCGACGAGATCCGTCAATTCCCCCTCGTGAAGTTGCGGCCCGATGAAAAGAGCCAGCGGCGTATTCACTCGAGGCGACTCACCCACCGGGAAAAACTGTGGTTCATCGAAACGGTCCACCTTTTGGAAGACAAAAAACTCACCCGGCTGCTCCTCAAACTGCACCAATCCCTTCGCCCGAATCACCTGTCGGGGAAGGTTTTTCAGCATCCGGTCAAAATCGTGCCTCGCCACCTGCGCAGGCAGCGGAAGCTCCAGCGATGCAAAATGGTGATGCTCGTGCTGATGAGTATGCTCCTCATGATGATGGTGCTCACAACCTTCGGCGTGATCATGGCCGCAGCACTCGCCATCGTGGCGGTGCGTCTGCGAGCGCACACTGCCCGCAATCTGCACGAGATCATCAACCAACTCATCCAGCGAGTAGCGGAGCCCCTCAATATGATGTTTTTCGAGCGAGCCAAGCACCTCTTCCAGCCTTTTCAGGTTTGAATCCGAGGCTTTTGAGAGAAAAACATGCGTGGCCGTGCGCGCTTGATCCCGCTCCAGTTGATTATGCCAGAATCGTTTTTGCCACCGGGGAACATCGATGATCGAAATTTGAATCGGAGCCGAGAAGCTCTTCAATTCCGGCTCCAGCGCAAGCATCTCAATCAACTGCTCGGAGTCGGTCGTACCATTCGTCTCGACCAGAACAATGGAATCCGGCTTGTGCTGGAAGGAAGTCAGCGCTTCAACCAACTCCTCCCGAGACCCGCAGCAAACACAATCCCCACTGATCGGCAGAGCCTCGGTACCAAGCATCCGAAGTTGCTCCGCATCCACCTGGGCATTCTGATAATCATTGATAATCACCGTGGGATGAAGCCCTTGCTTGGCCAAGCGGGGGATCAGTTGTTTCAGGAGAGTGGTTTTGCCGGAACCGAGAAAACCGACCAGAAGGACAAGGGGCGTCATGCTTCTTTGGACAGCCGGGGCGGAAAATCGTTCATCTTCAATCTTAAGAGGATTCTTTTACCCTGTTGCGCTGAAAATCAGCAGGTTGTCGAAGATTTTCCTCTCGGCCTTCTGGCACGCGCCGTGCTAGAGCAGTGACTTCAAACCGCGACCAGACTCCATATTTGTCTGGCGCGTAACCGTGTTTTTCTTTCATTAAATGACTATGAACAAAGAGACCCTGCGCACTTTCCAAAGCGGCGATGGACAAACCGCTTACTATTACTCCCTCCCAGCCCTCGAAGAGAAAGGCGTCGCGAAGATCTCCCGCCTCCCTATCAGCATCCGGATCGTCCTCGAGTCCGTCCTGCGCAACTGCGACGGCAAAAAAGTCGCCTGGAACGACGTCGTCACTCTCGCCAACTGGAATGCCAAAGCTCCCGCTCCGGAAGAAATCCCCTTCGTCGTCGCTCGTATCGTCCTTCAAGATTTCACCGGCGTCCCCCTCCTAGTCGATCTCGCAGCCATGCGCAGTTCTGTCGCAGGTCTGAACAAGAATCCCGGCATCATCGAGCCCCTCGTCCCGGTGGATCTCGTCGTTGACCACTCCGTTCAGGTGGACTTTTTCGGCAGCGCCAACGCTTTGCGCATGAATCTGGAAATGGAATTCCAGCGCAATCGCGAACGCTATCAGTTCCTGAAATGGGGCCAGCAAGCCTTCGAGACCTTCGGCGTTGTGCCTCCCGGTATCGGCATCGTTCACCAGGTCAACCTCGAGTATCTCGCCAAGGGCGTCCTCTCCGCAGAGACCGAGATTTCCGGTGTCAAGGCCCGTGTTTACTACCCCGATACTCTCGTCGGCACCGACTCCCACACCACCATGATCAACGGCCTCGGCGTCGTCGGTTGGGGTGTGGGCGGCATCGAAGCCGAGGCTGGCATGCTGGGGCAGCCCGTCTATTTCTTGACCCCTGAAGTCGTCGGCGTCCATCTCACCGGCAGCCTGAAGGAAGGCGTCACCGCCACCGATCTCGTACTTCGCGTCACCGAGTTGCTGCGCAAGCAGAAGGTCGTCGGCAAATTCGTCGAGTTCTTCGGCGAAGGCGCCACCGCGCTCTCGCTCACCGATCGTGCCACCATCGCAAACATGGCACCCGAGTACGGCGCAACCATGGGCTTCTTCGGCGTGGACGAGGAGACTCTTGCCTACCTGAAAGGCACCGGCCGCCCAGACGAACTCTGCAAAACCTTCGAGACCTACTACAAGGCCCAGGGCCTCTGGGGCATCCCACGCAAGGGCGAAGTGGACTACAGCGTCGAGTTGGAACTCGATCTCGCGACCATCGTCCCCGGTGTCGCCGGCCCGAAGCGCCCACAGGATCGCATCAACCTTCCCGAGCTCAAGTCCACCTTCGAGGCGCTCATCGAGAAGCCTGTCGCCGAGGGCGGCTACGGCAAATCGGCAGCAGATCTCACCCTCGAAGTGCCCGTGCACATCAATGGCTCCACGCCCTCCGACTCCGCATCAATGCCCTCCACCGATGCCGTCGCCAATCATCCGAAGGAAGGCGCTCCCAAGTACGAGTCCGAAATGGTGACCAACCGCCCCACTCCGGCCAAAGTCTCCGATTTCCCATCCCCCTATCGCTCGGCTGACACCAAGATCGGCAACGGCAGCGTGCTCATCGCCGCCATCACGAGTTGCACAAACACCAGCAACCCGAGCGTGATGCTCGGAGCGGCTCTGCTCGCCAAGAAAGCCGTCGAGCGTGGCCTCACCGTCAATCCCGCCGTCAAGACCTCCCTCGGGCCAGGCTCCCGCGTGGTCACCGATTACCTTGAGAAGACCGGCCTCCAGCCCTACCTCGACAAACTCGGTTTCCAAACCGTCGGCTACGGCTGTACGACTTGTATCGGCAACTCCGGCCCTCTCCATCCCGCTCTGGAAGAAGCCATCACCAAAAACGACCTCGTCGCCGCCAGCGTACTCTCCGGCAACCGTAACTTCGAAGCCCGCGTCCACCAAAACATCCGGGCAAACTTCCTCATGTCCCCGCCCCTCGTCGTGGCCTTTGCCCTCGCCGGAACGGTTGACATCGATCTGAGCACCGAACCTCTCGGCAAGAGCCCCGACGGCACCGAGGTCTATCTGAAGGATATCTGGCCTTCATTGGCAGAGATCCGCGAGGCCATGACCTCCGCACTCAAGCCGGAAGTCTATCGGAAGCTCTACACCGACTTCGCCGAGCAAAATCCGAAGTGGAACGAAATCCCCTCCTCCACAGGCGAGGTTTACGAATGGGATCGCAACAGCACCTACATCCAGGAGCCTCCCTTCTTCAATGGCTTCGGCATGGAAGCCGGCACGATCACCAATCTCATCGGAGCCCGTCCGATGGGCATCTTCGGAGACAGTGTCACCACCGACCACATCAGCCCCGCCGGCGCGATCAAGAAGACCAGCCCTGCCGGTAAATTCCTGATGGAAAACGATGTCGCCGTCGAAGACTTCAACAGCTATGGCTCCCGCCGAGGCAATGACCGCATCATGACCCGCGGCACCTTTGCCAACGTGCGCATCAAGAACCTCATGGTCCCCGGTGTGGAAGGCGGCTATACGCTCTACTTCGGAGACAAGGACGTCCCCGCTCCCGATAAGGAGATCACCGCTTCCGAAGGCAAGCCCACCTTCATCTACGATGCCTGCATGGCTTACAAGGAAGACGGCATTCCGCTGATCATCTTTGCTGGTCAGGAATACGGCACCGGCTCCAGCCGCGACTGGGCCGCCAAGGGCACCAACCTCCTCGGCGTGAAAGCCGTCGTCGCCCAGAGCTTCGAGCGCATCCATCGTTCCAACCTCTGCGGTATGGGCGTGCTGCCGCTGCAGTTCCCGGAGGGCGTGACCGCCCAGACCCTGGGCCTTGATGGCACCGAGACATTCGACGTGGTCGGTCTTTCCGACGACATCATTCCTCGTCAGGACGTCACCCTGCGCATCCATCGCAAGGACGGCAGCACTCAGGAACAGACCGTGAAGCTCCGCATCGATACTCCGATCGAGGTCGATTACTTCCGTCACGGCGGTATCCTTCCTTACGTTCTGCGCCAACTCCTGGCCGAATAGGATACTCGAAAAATCACACCCCTGCCCTGTTCCCGTCTGGGAGCGCGGCAGGGGTTTTTCGTTTAGAGACCTACCACTGCGTCTTGCTGGCCATGGCGAGTTCCCTCGCCCTCTCGGCTTGCGATTTCCACCCAACCCACCAGACCAGAAATACAAAGACCGCTTGGAAGGGCAGTCTTACCCAGAGGATCGTCGGAGAGACATCTAGCCCGGGAATGCTCCCCATGATGGCGGCATGGACATTTGCCGGGAAAACCGCGACCAGAAGCAGAATCAATCCCCACGAAGCAAGCACACGGACAGGCTTGATGAGCAATCCCACGCCTCCCAGGATCTCCGCCCCTCCCGCGATGCGATGGAGCAAATCCGGATAGGGAATCCACGGCGGCATCATCCCCAGATAAATCGAGGGATTCATGAAGTGATTGATCCCGGCCAAAATAAAGAAGATCGCCAGCACCCAGCGCATCGCCCGCTTAATGAGAAGTAATTCCTTCATACCGCCAGCCGCACTGAACCACGTCCTCCATATAAATCAAAGCCTTCCCCGATTTTCCCAGATGCTTTTCCGCTACGGTATCGTAAAATATCTTCACGTATGAAAGCAGTCGCGCTCACCCGGTATCTCCCAGTCAGCGACCCCCAGTGCCTTCTCGATGTCGAGTTGCCACCCCCTCACCCTTCCGGACGGGATCTCCTCGTGCGAGTGAAGGCCATCTCCGTGAATCCCGTCGATACCAAGGTGCGCGCCCCCAAAGACAAGATCGAAAAAGAGCCCAAAGTGCTGGGCTGGGATGCATCCGGCATCGTGGAGGCCACCGGCAGTGATGTCACTCTCTTCAGGCCCGGTGATGAAGTCTATTACGCAGGGGACATCACCCGCCCCGGCTCGAATGCCGAACTTCAGCTCGTTGATGAGCGTATCGTGGGACGCAAGCCCCGCAATCTCAGCTTCCCGGAATCCGCCGCACTACCTCTAACTGCCATCACCGCTTGGGAATCCATCTTCGACCGACTGGGCATTGATCGCAGTGGACGCAACTCTGGTCAGGCCATCCTAATTATAGGAGGCGCTGGCGGCGTTGGTTCTATTGCCATCCAGCTTGCCAAGCTCGTCGGGTTGCGCGTCATAGCGACAGCCTCTCGCCCCGACACGGAGGCTTGGGTAAGGGAACTCGGTGCCGACCATGTCGTCAACCATCACGGCCCACTCCCAGAGCAAGTGAGAGCTCTCGGTTTCCAAGACGTGCCGTTTATCGCGAACTTCAGTAATACCGACACCCACTGGCAGGCCATGGCCGAGATCATCAGCCCACAGGGAAAGATCGTAGGCATCGTCGAGAATAGCGGTCCCTTGGAACTCGGCCTCCTCAAGAGCAAGAGCGCCGGATTTGTCTGGGAGTTCATGTTCACACGCTCGATGTATCAGACTCCTGATATGGGAGCACAAGGACAGTTGCTCAATGAACTCGCCACCTTGATCGAGAATGGCAAGCTGCGCTCGACCGTCAAAACGACGTTAAGTCCCATCCATGCGGAAAACTTACGCACAGCGCATAAGCTCTTGGAGTCTGGCAAGACTATCGGCAAAGTCGTGCTGACGGACTGGTGTTAAGCCTGATCAGCGGAAGAAGCCGGTAGGATGCTTGAGCAAACCGGCAAGGAAAACCAGATCGTGCTCGGGGTGGGAATTGCGGATAGCCAACATATCACCTGGCCGTGCGTGAATGAGATCGCCCATCACTAGCATATGACGCTCTCCGTCATCGAGGACTTCAGCCTCGCCGCTCACCACAAAGAAGAACTCCTCCGCGTCTGCATGCTTCTTCGGCCCCCAACTACTTCCCGGAGGAAGTCTATTGAGAGCAATGGCTTCCAACTGAGACTTACCCTCACCCCGGCTTAGAAATCGCGAATACGCCTCCCCATGTCCACCACGGATTCCATGAGCTGCCAATTCCTTCTGTTCCGCTGAGCGAACGACCATAAGCCACTCTATCGTATCCCAATGCTGGTGTGAAAGCGGCAAAGCATCGATTGCTGAATGCAACTCTGCCATTGACGAAACCATGGCTGGCACTAGCTTTTGAAGCTATAAGGACTCAGGAGCACAGACTTAGGGGGTATGTCTTCGCGCAAGAGCGTCTCGGCGCAATCTCGCTCATTTCAAAGTCTCAGCTCTCATCTTTGTCATCACATCAGATCACGCCATGAGACTTCCTCCCTCAGATCGAGACCACGTCTTCGAGCGTTTTTTTAAACTGACTCCAGCCATGCTCTGCATCGCAGACTTCAAAGGAAGGTTCTGGGAGGTCAATCGTGCTTTTGAGGAAACGCTCGGCTATAGCGGCGACGAACTCACCTCACAGCCTTTTCTTAATTTCATTCATCCCGACGATATCGCCGCCACACAGCATGTGATGCAGCGCATCGTAGAGCATCAGGAACCCATCGCCGGATTTGAGAATCGCTATCTTTGTAAGGATAAGACATGGAAAACCATCGCCTGGGAAACCGTCGCCTTTCGAGAGCAGGGCATTATTTATGCCATCGCTCGGGATGTCACCCAGATCCGTGCCGTCGAGCAAGCTCTCCGCTCTAGCCAGCAAAATCTGGCCATCACCCTGAAGTCCATCGGGGAAGGTGTCATCGTCATTGATCAGGCTCGCAAGATCACCCTCATCAATCCCATCGCCTCACAACTAACTGGCTGGACTCCGGCTGAGGCGGAAGGACAACGGCTGGAGGAGATCCTCATTCTGGCTTCCGATGAGCAAAACCCGGTCTTTTCCCTGGATCATCTTTTTTTGCGTGCCGGAGTTACGCGACTGGTCGCACGCGATCAAAGCGAGTGTATAGTGGCGCATTCCTGTACTCCTCTTCAGGCTGAGGATGGTCAGGGAGTCGGCCATGTTATCATCGTGAGAGATATCACGAGCGAAGTCGCATCGCGCGAAGATCTTCAGCGTCAGACATCCCGCAGCTTGCGGTATCAACAAGCCTTGCTCCGACTCAGAGACTTCGATACTCGTGACCTGACATCCCTCTTTGCCCTGGCCACCGAGCAATGTGCCATCTCACTGGATATCGAGAGAGCCAGCATCTGGATTTTCCGGGACAATCACTCTTATCTGGAGTGTGTCGATCTCTACTGCGCCAGTACGCATGCTCACTCTGCTGGTCACAAGCTCTATCAGCGGGACTACCCCGTCTATTTCGACGCGATCAGAAACCTGATCCCCATCATTGCTCATGACGCCTATTCGCATGCCATCACTTCGGTTTTTCGCGAGACCTATCTGAAAGTCCTCGGTATCCGCTCCATGATCGATCTCCCGATCCGCGCCGGCGGGGAATTGATCGGCGTGATGTGTTGCGAGCATGTGGGGGCGCCGCGTGAGTGGGTCGCTGGAGAAGTCAAATTTGTGACCAGCCTCGCTGCGTCCATCATGCTCGCCATCGAGCAGAATCAGCGGATCAAAGTCGAATGGAAACTCCGTGATCTCAATGCCACTCTGGAGAAACGCATCGAGGACCGCACCGCCGAGCTCACGGCGAAGGAAGCCCGATTCCGCGCCCTTTTTCATTCCCAATTTCAGTTCATCGGTCTGCTGACTCCTGCTGGCACCCTTCTTGAAGCCAATGAGGCTTTTTTGCAAATCGCGGGTATTTCCGCCGATTCCGTCTTGGGCCTGCACTTTTGGGATACGCCGTGGTGGAACAAAAGTCCTGAGGATCAGCAACGGCTGAAAGAGGCCATTGCTCAGGCTGCCGCAGGGCAGTTTATCCGGTATGAGGTGGATCTTCAGGGTGAGAACGGGCGCATTGTTTCCGTCGATTTTTCCATCAAGCCCGTGCTGAATGAGGAGGGTGTCGTCACGCTTCTCATTCCTGAAGGACGCGATATCACCGAGAAGAAAATGGCGGAGAAAGCCCTCCGCGATGGCGAGAACAGGTTTCGACTCATGCTCGAGCAAGTAGAGGACTATGCGATCTTCCTGCTCGACCCGGAGGGCCGAGTCGCCAACTGGAATCGAGGCGCAGAAAAAGCCAAAGGCTTCGCGGCAAGTGAAGTCATTGGCCACCATTTTTCCTTATTCTATACGCCGGAAGATACGGCCGCCGGGAGACCGGATTTTCTCCTCAGTGTCGCCCGGCAGAAAGGCTATGTGCAGGATGAGGGCTGGCGGATGCGTCGCGATGGATCGCGCTTTTGGGCGGGAGTCACCATTACGGCCCTGCACGATGAAACCAATACGCTCACCGGCTTCACCAAGGTCACTCACGACTTGAGCGAGCGGCGCCGCACCGAGATCGCGCTGAGGGAGAGTGAGGAGCAGTTCCGCTCCGCCATGGAGTATTCGGCAGTGGGTATGGCCTTGGTAAGCCCCTCAGGAGCACTACTCAAGGTGAATAAGGCTTTGTGTGATTTTGTGGGTTACTCCGAGGAAGAACTCTTGAAGACCGATTTTCAGAGTATCACCTTTCCAGAGGATTTGCAGGCGGACTTGGATCTCGTGCTGGCTACTCTCCGGGGAGAGCGAGCCACCTTTCAGATGGAGAAGCGCTACGTCCGCAAAGATGGCGATGTCGTATGGGCCCTGTTGACTGTCGCTCTCGTGCGGGATGCGCATGGGTTGCCCAAGTACTTCATCTCTCAGATCCAGGACATCACGCGGCGGAAAAAAGCCGATGAGGTCCTGCGGAATGCCCTCCTCCATGAGAAGGAACTCGTGCGCCGGGCAAAGGCCGGAGAGAAAGCGAAAAGCGATTTCCTGGCTGTCATGAGCCACGAGATTCGCACTCCTCTCAATGGTATCCTCGGATTCGCGGACTTACTCGCTCAATCTTCTGACTTGGACTCGGAAAAGCTGGATCACGCCCGCACCATTGTTGAGAGCGGAGAGAGTCTCTTGCGCATCCTGGACGATATCCTCGATTTTAGCCGACTCGAAGTAGGACGGATGAAAATCGAGAAACGTCCCTTCTCTCCTCACAAGCTGGTTCACGATATCGGCACGCTTCTTTATCCACTCGCCCGCAAAAAGGAGTTGGAAATACGCTATGACATTGACCCCACCCTCAATGCCATCCGCTCGGGTGATGGTACGAGAGTCCGGCAGATCCTATTGAATTTGGGGGGGAATGCCGTGAAGTTTACGGAGAAGGGCAGCGTCACATTCTCCGCCAGGGTCACGCCTGACGATCCTGACTGGGTGGAATTTTCCGTGACGGATACCGGCCCGGGAATCCCTCCCGTGCTCAGGGAATCGATCTTCGAGCCATTCATCCAGGGGGATCTCAGTGCTTCACGGAAGCACACAGGATCAGGATTGGGACTTGCCATTTCACGTCGGCTCGCTCGTCTCATGGGCGGAAGTCTCTCAGTGCAAAGTCAGAATGGCATGGGGAGTCGATTCTCGCTTTTTCTGCCGTTGGGAAATCCCGGACGTTTTCCGGCCATCACATCCGAGCGGAGTTTCAAAATGTCGTTCCAGGATCAAGATCTTGCCAGCCTGCATCCCCTTCGCATTCTCGTCGCGGAGGATGATCGCACCAGCCTGAAACTAATTCAGAGGATTCTGAGCTTATTTGGCTACGAAGCTGCATCTGCGACAAACGGTGAGGAAGCCGTGGAAATTTACCGTAAAGAGGCACCTGATCTCATCCTGATGGATCTGCAAATGCCTGCCATGGATGGCATCGCTGCCACCCGTCGCATTCGTGCCTTGGAAGCGACTGAGGAAAGGGCCAAATGCTTTATTTCCGCCCTCACGGCGAACATTGTCCCCGAGGACAAGAAGGGGTGCTTTGACTCGGGCATGAATAGCTATCTGAATAAGCCGATTAAGAAGGACCAGTTGGTGGAAATCATCATCGAGGCGAGCGCCCATAAAAAGACGGTTAGGTCTTAAATGAACGCAGGCCTCGATAAGAGATTGGAGGTTAGTCGTCGACTTCGGTTTTAAGGATGGCTCCTTCGACGCTGACATCAAGTTGGCGTTGCACCGATCCATCACGGATTTTGACTTCGTAGACGACCTGTCCTTTCTCAGTTTCCTTTTCTGCGGAAAGTAGCGTCCCTCCGGGGTGTTTGGCCTCGATGGCCTTGGTCACAGTGGCCGGTAGCTCGGCAATGGCAATATCTTCGCCCGCATGAAGAGATGAGAGGCTTGCGCAGGTGAAGATGGTTCCGGTCAATACGGCAAAGGGGAGTCGTAGGAAGGATTTCATAACACCTACCATTATATACGACTCCTCTGTGCTGTGCTACCGGCGGCAGCCCTGATTGCCTACCCTACCCGCGTATCGGGGTATCAATCGGCCTTTGAAAAGATGAGGTGATCCCCATCAACTCTGGCCTTGATGGCATCGGACTCCTTGAATTTGCCGCTGAGGATTTCCAAGCTCAGGGGATCGAGGATTTCCCGCTGGATCACGCGTTTGAGGGGACGTGCGCCATAAGCGGGGTCGTAGCCCTCCCGTCCGAGAAATTTCCGGGCCTCTTCATCGAGATCGAGTCGGATATTTTGTTTCTCCAGACGGTGCAACAGACGCTTGAGTTGGATGTCCACAATGCTGTTGATTTGGCGTTCATCGAGGCGATCAAAGATGATCGTTTCGTCGATACGGTTGAGGAACTCCGGGCGGAAGTGACCACGTAGAGCTTCCTGCACGCGGCGGTTGCGCTCTTCTTTGGGTAGATCCTCCATGATATACTGACTGCCGATATTACTCGTCAGGATGATGACGGTGTTCTTGAAGTCCACGGTCCTCCCCTGCCCGTCCGTGATGCGTCCATCGTCGAGCACTTGCAGCAGCACGTTGAAAACATCGGAGTGCGCTTTTTCGACCTCATCGAAGAGCACTACGGAGTAAGGCTTGCGCCGTACGGCCTCGCTGAGTTGACCGCCCTCTTCGTAGCCGACATATCCCGGAGGTGCACCGATGAGGCGGGCCACCGTATGCTTCTCCATGTACTCGCTCATATCGAGACGGATGATGGCGTGCTCGTCGTCGAAGAGAAATTCTGCCAGCGCCTTGGAGAGCTCGGTCTTACCGACCCCGGTGGGGCCGAGGAAAAGGAAGGAGCCGATCGGACGATTCTCATCCTGGAGTCCGGCACGCGCACGGCGGACGGCATTGGACACCGCCTTGATCGCCTGCTCCTGACCGACGACACGCTCCATGAGGCGCTCTTCCATTTTGACCAGCTTTTGACGTTCTCCTTCCTGCAGGCGGGAGACCGGTATCCCGGTCCAACTGGAGACGACCTTGGCAATATCCTCTTCCGTGACTTCTTCGGTGAGAAGGGCTCCGCCGGTCCGTTCCTTGGCGGTGGATTCTTCGAGCTGACGCTGAAGCTCGGGTAGCCTGCCGTATTGAATCTCGCTGGCCTTGCCGAGATCGCCGCGACGCTGGGCCTGCTCGAGCTCGGTCTTGAGGCGTTCGATCTCCTCGGCAACTTTCTGCGATTTGCCGATTTCCTCTTTCTCTTTTTGCCACTGGGCTTTGAGCTGGGTTGCGGTCTCTTTGAGATCGGCCAGTTCCTTTTCCAGTTTGGAGAGACGTTCCTTGCTGGCGGCATCCTTTTCTTTCTTCAGGGCCTGCTTCTCCATCTCAAACTGCATGATCTGCCGCTCAAGCACATCGATCTCTGTCGGCAGCGACTCCATCTCGATCTTCAATCGCGAGGCCGCCTCGTCGATCAGATCGACCGCTTTGTCGGGAAGAAAACGATCGCTGATGTATCGATCCGAGAGCGTCGCCGCCGCTACGATGGCACCGTCCTGGATTCGCACACCATGATGCACCTCGTAGCGTTCCTTCAATCCTCGCAGAATGGCAATCGTGTCCTCCACGCTGGGCTCACCCACCATGACGGGTTGGAAGCGGCGTTCGAGCGCAGCATCCTTCTCGATATACTTGCGATACTCGTCGAGTGTTGTCGCACCGATCGTGCGCAGTTCGCCCCGGGCCAGTTGCGGCTTGAGCATATTGGAGGCATCCGCTGAACCCTCCGCCGCACCAGCACCGACGATGGTATGGAGTTCGTCGATGAAGAGAATGATCTCGCCTTCCGACGAGGTCACTTCCTTGAGAAAGGCCTTGAGACGATCTTCAAACTCTCCGCGAAATTTGGCACCCGCAATCATCGCTCCGATATCCATCGCGATGATGCGCTTATTCTTGAGTGACTCCGGTACATCGCCGGAGACAATTCGGCGGGCTAGCCCTTCGACGATGGCTGTCTTGCCCACGCCGGGTTCGCCAATCAGAACGGGGTTGTTTTTGGTGCGCCTTGAGAGCACCTGCATGGTGCGACGGATCTCGTCGTCACGACCGATGACGGGATCGATCTTTCCTTTCCGGGCTGCTTCTGTCAGGTCACGACCGTATTTCTCGAGGGTCTGATATTTTCCTTCAGGGTCTTGATCGGTGACGCGTTGGTTTCCCCGTATGGCCGTCAGCGCACGCATCAGCTTGTCGGAGGTGGCTCCATTCTGCTTGAGGACTTTTCCGGCTTCGCTTGAGGAACCGGTCAGGGCGATCAGGTAGTGCTCGGCACTGAGATATTCGTCCTTGAGTTTGGCCATCTCTCCCTCGGCGGCATCGATCGTCTTGCGCAAATCGGCGGACAGACCGGGGGATGTTCCTCCGTGAATGGTCGAGCGTCGGGAAAGATCGGCCTCCAACTGCTGACGCACCGCATCGGCGGAAACGCCCATATTCTCCAACAGGGGGCGCACGATCCCCTCGGGTTGCTGGAGGAGAGCTAGGAGGAAATGTTCGTTCGTGATTTCCGAGTGATTGTGCTTGGAAGCAAGATCGACGGAGGCATTGAGAGCCTCCTGCATTTTGGCGGTAAATTTGTCAGGACGCATACAATTTGGGAGACGGTTAAGATAGTAGCAAAAGACCCCGTAGTTTCAAGGTATTGGGCAGGACAGACGCTGAGTGCTAACCCATCCCTACGAAAGAGGGCGGAAAGCGTTTCAGGGCTGCATTTTAGATACAGCCAACGTTCCGTTCAAAAAGATAAAATGCCTCTACAAGAGGCTCATAACAAGCCTCTTACATTTTAGCGTCAAAACGCAACTCAAAAGTCTCTCTTTGCGAAAGGGGAACTTTATCCTATGTCTTCCCGCTGACAATGTCATCTATCTCGCTCGAAATCATATTAATCATAGTCCTTCTGATCGCTAATGGCGTGTTTGCGATGGCCGAAATCGCGGTGGTAGCATCGCGCAAGACGAAACTCAAGACCATGGCCGACGGCGGCAACCTTGGTGCCAAGCTCGCTTTTGATCTGGCGAATTCCCCCGGCAAATTTCTCTCCACCGTCCAGGTTGGCATTACGCTGGTGGGCGTCCTCGCTGGCGCCGTCGGTGGTGCCCGCATCGCGGGTAATTTCTCCCAACTTCTCGACAAAATTCCGGGATTCGAACCTTACTCCGAGTTTGTTGCTCTCTTCATCATTGTCAGCATCATCACTTACCTCTCGGTAATCTTGGGGGAACTCGTACCGAAGCGCCTGGCTCTCGCCAATCCCGAGGCCCTCGCCTCCCGTCTGGCCCGGCCGATGAATGCCCTATCCCGTGGAGCCTCCCCGGTGGTGAATTTGCTGAATCACTCCAGCGACATCTTAATGGCTCTTCTGGGTGTCAAGAAGGCCGCTGAATCGCAAATCTCGGAAGAAGAAGTACGAGTATTGATCGATGAGGGCTTGAGCGCCGGAATTTTTAACAAGGACGAGAAGGACATGGTCGAAGGCGTCTTCGACCTCGATGAGCAAAATGCAGGCGATCTGATGACCCCTCGTCCCCGCATGATCTGGCTGTCACTTGACGACCCCGATGAGGAAAACTGGCGCCGCATCGCCGGCAGCGGTCATTCTCATTTCCCTGTTTATCAAAAGACCCGGGATAACGTGGTCGGCATGATCTCGGTAAAGTCGCTGTGGGCCAATTTGTCCCTGGCAGGACGCGTCGAGCTCCGCGCCCTCGTCACCCCTCCGCTTTATGTGCCGACGACCATGCCCGCAGGTCGTCTCATCGAGCAATTCAAGAAGACAGGCAAGCACATCGCCCTCGTGGTGGATGAGTTTGGAGGTCTGCAAGGTCTGGTGACCCTGAATGACGTCATGATGGCCATCGTGGGAAATCTCCCCGAGCGCGAGCAAAGGCACGAACCAAAAGCCGTTCAACGCGAAGATGGCTCCTGGCTCATCGACGCCTTGCTGGAAATCGACGAAGTCAAATCCGCTCTCGGCATCACTCTGGATCTTCCTGAAGAGGAAGAGGAGGAGTTTTCGACCCTGGGCGGATTCATCATCAATCAACTCGGACACATCCCGACTGAGAGCGAGAAGATCGTCTGGGATTGTTGGGAATTTGAGGTGATCGATATGGATCGCCAGCGTATCGACAAGGTACTCGTCACGCACCGGCCTGTGCAGACAGCCGCCGAGGCCGCTGAAGCGCTCAAGGCTGATCCCACGGGACAAGCCTGATCGCCTCTCCCCGTTCACGCTAAGTCCTCCATGCATCTTCTTGCCGGATTCCGCCGGCGGGAGTACAACTTGCGACCATGAAATACCGTCAACTCGCCTTGGCCCTATTCCTATCCCTCTTTTGCGTGCACATCGCTCTCGCCGATGCTGTGATCGCAGCCGCCCAGCAGGAACTCAAGAAGCAGGGATTCTACACCGGCACCGTTGATGGTCAGATGGGAAGCCAGACCGGTGCCGCAATTCGCCGATTCCAGATCGCCCAGGATCTGAAAGTGACCGGACAACTGAATCAGCCAACCTTGGATCGACTCAATATCCACGCCAAGCCCGCCGCCACTCCCGTACCGGAGTATGTGGCCATCGCCGACATCTTCAAGGGAGGCCCGTACATTTCCGTGGGACCGGAGATGCAGATTGCCGCCATCCGCCAGGCCCAGAAAAATCTGAAGCTTTTGGGATACTATAGTGGGCCGATTAATGGATCGCCCACCGACTCCCTCGTACAAGCCATCAAGGCTTGGCAGAAGAGCGCTCGTTTCCGGCAGTCCGGCCGTTTTGATGAGGATACCCTCAAGGGCCTCGACCTGATGCCGAATTGATCCGCGACGCGATCATCTCCCGGCTTACCTCCCAACGATACCTCACCCTCTGGGCGTGGGCTTCGTGGCTCGGGCTTGCCTTCATCCTCCTTTGGGCATCGGGGCTCCGCATGCAGGACCCTGCCTACCCCTTGGTGGATTCGGATTCCTGGGGCTGGCTCGTCCCAGCCCTCCGCTGGGTGGGAGGACTGGGATTCCACGAGCATTACGAACGCGAATGGCTGTATGGTGCTTTTTTGGCATCTTGTCTCAAGCTGGGTGGTTCCTTCGCCGCTATCGCCACCACCCAAAAGATCCTCGGACTCTTATCGGGACTCTTCATCTTTGGAACATGGCGCACCTGGGCATCCCTTTTTCCACAGAGTCTCCTGTGGCAAGTTCCAGCCACTGTCCTCGGCCTTGTTGTCACGGCCGCGCAACTGGGAGAAGGCCATTACCGTGTCTTGGAAGTCTGGATCCGACCGGAGGCCATCATGGGCTTCGTCGGCTTCGCACAGCTTTTCTGTATCTCCCTTTTCTGCAAGGCCACGTGGTTTGAGCGCAGCACCATCAAAGCCTTCATTTTCGGCGCTCTGGCCTGCCCTCTGGCATGGGCCATGTTTATCCTCAAACCGAACTGGGCCCTCGCCGTCCCAGCCACACTGCTCCCTCTCGCAGTCGCCTTGCTGTGGAGCCCACTGTCATTCGTCACCCGTTTGGCCACTCCCGCCATCGGCTGCCTCCTGATCGCGGTCTGCCTCATCCTTCCTGAGAAAATCTTTTTCATTCACTCCCCCCAAGTACGCACCGTCCTCCCTCTCACCCTGTTGACGATCCATGCCGACGTCATCCGCGAGAGCTTTGCCCAGCGCATCACTGATCCCACCGATCCGGATCGCGAACTGCTGAAACAATTCCTGCCGGAACTCGACCGCGAGATGATCGAGGCACGGAAGATCACCCGCTTTTACGGCCGTCTGGGTTTTGACCCCGACTACCTCATGTACCGCTCCACCCTGCCGCCCATCCTGATGAATACCTACGGCATGGATCGCAAGGACCTGAGCGCATTTTGCGTGAAAAGCTATGTCCAGGCCTGGCGCACCCACCCGGGCTTGATGCTCCGCAAAATCTGGCTGCAAACGACCTACTTCCTCCAGCCGGACCCCCTCACCTTTACTAAAAAGAAACAAGCGATGGACCGCTATACGGGCGATGCATCATCGCTCATCTCGGAATCGCTGGGCATGACATTTTCCCCTCCCGTAGAGGCCATGTATCAGGATTGGAGAAGCCATATCCAGACGCTTGCCGAGAATAAAGTCCCCGACATCCGCCCACTCAAATGGATCTTCGAGTTACGCGAACTCTTCGCTCCCGCCTCACCATGGATCACAGGAGCCTTCGCTGTAGCCTTCATCTCATGCCTGATCTGGCCCCCACTCTTCTGCCTACGCGTGGCAGCCCTGCTCACTCTGACCTTCTGGGGTGCATCCGCCGGCAACGCCGTAACGGTGGCCATCGTACATGCCCTCGATAACTCCCGCTATCGCTTCAGCTACGGGAGCCTATACTTCTTCGCTCTCAGTGCGATGGCCATCTTTAGCGTCTTTGTCGCAGCTTGGAGTTTATGGCACTTGGCCAAGCCTCGCCTGTCGACAGTTTCTGCGAGAAATTAAGGAATCTTAGGAGACGGTGAAGAAGCTGGTGCTTCCTTCTTCACCAATTCCGGCGCACGGTCCATGGCGATGAGTTCACTAACCGTGACAAACTTAAATCCTTTGGCAGACAATGCATCGAGCGTCTTAGGCATCGCCGCTACAGTGGACGGATGAATATCGTGGGCTAACACGATTGCCCCCGAACGGGTGTTCTCGATGATCTGATTGGACACACGATCCGCATTACGAAACTTCCAATCGAGCGGGTCCACCGTCCAAAGGATGACGGGCATATTGAACTCTTCAGCTAGCCTCTTGTTGAGACTCGCATTGGTAGCGCCGTAGGGCGGCCGCATCGTGGCCGGGCGCTGACCTGAGGCCTTAACAATGGCATCCGTGGTCCGATCCATCTGACTCTTTACACCCGCAGCCCCTACCTTGGTCAGCGCAGGATGATTCCAGGAATGATTGCCAACCTCATGTCCCTCTTCAACCATACGGCGCACGATTTCCGGATACTGCTGCACATTCTGACCCAAGACATAAAAAGTAGCCTTCAGATTTCTTTCCTTCAGCATGTCGAGAAGCTTGGGAGTGAGGGTAGGATGAGGGCCGTCATCAAAAGTAATGGCGATATAGGGACCATCAACATTGCAGCCATTGTAGGCATGCTTGCGCGGCGCAGAGACTTTCTCGGGGACAACAGGAGTCGCGACCACGACTTCAACAGGTGCTGCAGGAGTTCCTGTGGTAGCTGGTCCCAGCGAGGGCGGCCGGGACATTTCATCCGGCGGGATAACGACAACTTGCGGCTCTTTATTTTGGCTTTGCCCCAGTTGGCAGGCTGCAAAAAGGAACGAGGCCAGGAACAAGCTTGGCAGATGGCGTTTCATAAAAAGTTAAGGGATACCTAACTATTCCATGAAACGCTTCAAAATCATATCAAGTTTTTTACAGGTCTCCGTCGGCCAGAGATTCCGGGGAGTGACCAAAGCCATATCGAGCGCATGATGCTCCGGCCAATTCGCTTGCTGGGGAATTTGTGGCAGGGCCTCGCCCAACACGGCAAGGGCTGTCTCCACATTGGCTTTGAGATGCCCGATCACCGTATTGGCACTCACAGCCTCCTCATCCACCTTCCAGCAATCATAATCCGTCACCAAGGCCAGTGTTGCCAGAGCGATCTCTGCTTCACGAGCCAGCTTGGCCTCAGGAAGATTCGTCATTCCGATGATATCAAAACCAAGCTGACGATTCGCATTCGACTCCGCGCGGGTGGAAAACTGCGGCCCATCCATGCAGACGTACGTTCCACCTTGATGGCATGTCTTGCCCACATTGGCACACGCATCCGCCAGGATCTTGCGCAGCCCTTCGCTCGTGGGATCGGCAAATCCGACGTGCGCCACAATGCCCTCACCAAAGAAGGTGTGAAACTCGCGACGACTCGTCCGATCAAAAAACTGGTCCGGCAACACCACATCCCGCGGACGCAACTCTTCCCGTAAACTCCCCACCGCCGTCACGGCGATGATCCACCGCACTCCCAGCGACCGCAGTGCCCAGATATTCGCACGATGATTGATCTCATGCGGTGCGATGCGATGCCCTCTGCCATGTCTCGGCAGGAAGTAAACTCTCCGTCCACCCAGAATCCCGGTGACCAGCACATCGGAGGGAGAACCATATGGAGTCTCCACAGCAAATTCCCGGATCTCGCTCAATCCCTCAAGTTGATAAAGCCCACTGCCACCGATCACGCCGATGGCCGGAGCTTCCGCCATATCATGAGTACTCATACGGGAAGATCAGGCTTTTTTGCGAACGCGTTTTGCCTTGGCCTCACGAGGAGTCGGCTTCTCGCCTCCACTTGCAGTGAAAGGCTCTCCATCCACCAACTCCGCGATGAATTCCCTCAGCGCCGGAGAGACACGAGCAGAGTTCCTCGTCAATGCGCCAAGCGGACGCCACATATCCGGATGATCGATTTCCAACGCGATCAATCCTCCCGCCGCGACCTCTGCCTCGACAGTCGTCTCTGGGACGATGGAGACCGCATTCTCGATTTCCACAGCCCGCTTCACAGTCTCGATATTATCAAACTCCAAGGCCAGTCGCACCTTCACTCCCTCGGCCTTCAACTTGCGGTCGATCTCGCGCCGTGTCGGGAGGTCGGGTTCAAAAGCGATAAACTTCTCTCCCTGCAAATCCGCGAGGCGGATTTTCTTACGCGAGGCAAAAGCATGCTGAGGTGAGCAGATCAGTTTCAGACGATCTTTCCAAAAAGTCACCGCCTTGAGTCCGCGCCGTGCACTCGGATAAGCCACCAGCCCCACATCCGTGCGACCGTCGAGCACCGCCATGTAAACTTCCGTGGAGCGCCGGTATTCCACACGCACATCCACATTCGGATACATCTTGCGGTAGCGATTGAGATACGGTGGCAGCTCATGCAGACCGATACTGAAAATCGTCGAGATGCGGAGCTCGCCCGCAATGATATTCTGCATCTTCTGGATCTTCGTACCCAGTTCGTCGAGCGTCGTGAGGACAAGTCGCCCCGCATCCAGGAAAGCTCGCCCCTCCGGCGTCAGTGAGAAATTCTTGCGCCCTCGCTCGATGAGTTTCACATCGAACTTCTGCTCCATGGCCCTCACCTGCTGACTGACGGCACTTTGCGTAATGCCATTCAACTCGGCTGCACGGGAGAAGCTGGAGGAATCCGCAAGATCGCAGAAAATCTTGAAAGTCTGAATTTGCATGTCTCTACTTATTAGGTTGGCTTATATATACGTTCGTGCAATATAAAAAATCCTCATGAGTGGATTGCCCGAAAGACTTTCTGCCATCAAAGCCCGCATTTCCGAAGTCGCCTCTTCCTGTGGAAGATCTCCTGATAGTGTGCGTTTGGTGGCTGTTTCCAAGACTCACCCCGCCGAAAGCGTCCGGGAAGCTTACGAGGAAGGCCAGACCATTTTTGGTGAGAACCGTGTCCAGGAACTCCTCGCCAAAGCCCCCGATCTCCCAGGCTCCATCGAGTGGCACCTCATCGGACATTTGCAGAAAAACAAGATCCGCAAAGTCCTGCCTGTCTGCACGCTCATCCACGGAGTGGATTCACTGGAGTTGGCCCAAGACATCGATCGCGTCGCCGCGGAGCTCGGTCTGTTTCCCCGTATCCTCATGGAAGTCAACGTCGCCGGAGAAGCCTCGAAATTCGGCTTCGCTCCCGACAAACTCAGAGCCTGCTGGGAACAAATCCTCACCCTCCCCCGTATCCAGGTCGAAGGCCTGATGACCATCGCACCACTCAGCGAAAAATCCGAAGAAGTGCGCCCCTTCTTTTCCGAACTACGCACTCTGCGAGACACCTTGGAAAAAGACGGCGGAGCTCCCCTCCCCGTGCTCTCCATGGGAATGAGCGGTGACTTCGAGGTGGCCATCGCGGAAGGAGCCACGCTCGTCCGCATCGGCACCGCCATCTTCGGCCATCGCCCGTCTCTACGAGCCAAGGAATAAAGCCCTAGTCCGCCTTGCTCAAACGCTGGACCGGCTTATCCGACAGCATCGCATGTGCGATAGCGAGGATGCCGGGGATACGATCCGCAAAAGGACTACCACTTACAGCCTGGAGGATCTTCGTCACATCCATCTGCGCGGCATTGCTTCCTGGAAACCAATGGCTGGCATTGCCGAGCAGGTTGTAGCGCATCTTGCCAAATTCCACCATATCCAGCGCCACCGCATAATTCCACAGCCTCACTATCTCCCAGACATTCACCTCTCCGGGGATCTGGCTCCACTCGGGAATTCCCTCCTCCCAGCGCTCCATCCACTCGGAGCCTAGCACCTCTGCCATAGCCTTCTCCAGCCGGGCTTGGATGTCGCCCACAAGTCGCGGCGCGTCATCCAGACTCTCCAGGGCCTTGATGTGCTCTTCGAAGTCCGATGGCTTTGATGCTCCCAGACTCAGCGTGTGGACCTCGTGCCTCAGCAGACAAAAGAGATCATTGAAAGCCATGGGCGAGAGTGGCTCGCACAGCGCAGCCAGCTTTGGCGGTGGCGCATAGAGTTTCCCCCCTTTGTCATTCGGGCTGATAATGAAGACCCCCATGTCCTGCTCCCTAGCCTTCACGATGGCCGACCAGTTGCTTTGGTTGATCCAGTACCAGTGCAGATTCACGTAATCGAATTCCCCTGTCGCAATACTCTCCTCGATCACCTCGCACGGTCCATGCGTTGAGAATCCCACATGGCGCACGCGTCCATCAGCTTGGAGCTTCCGGATCTGATCCAGCGGACCGCCCTTTTGCAAAGTCAGCGCCAGCAACTCCGAGGTATTGATTCCATGGACGCTCAACAAATCGACATATTCCAACTGAAGCCTCTCCATGCTGACTTCAAAATCCGCGAGAAACTTCCCTCCCTCCGCCGGACCGACCTTTGTCTGCACAATCAGTTTTTCCCGTGGCAACGTCGGCAAAATCCTCCCTAGCTGCCGTTCCGAGGAGCCATAGCCGCGAGCCGTCTCGATGTGATTGATACCGACTTCCAGAGAGCGATGGATCGTCTTCTCCAGATTCTCCTGATTAGCCTGCTCGATCTTATCCCACTCCGCATCATCCCAGTGCTGCTGATAACGCATGCCTCCACAGGAGAAGACGGGCATCTGAAGTTCGGTCCGGCCAAAGCGACGGTATTTCATGATTGGGAACGGAGTTGCAGGACTGCGACGACTTCGATCTCTGCGGTTTGAGGAAACATGTCCACTGGCACGACCCGCTGGAGGTCATAATCCGAGGAAAGCATTTTCAGATCACGAGCCAGAGTCGAGGGATCACAGGAGACATAGACGATGCGCTTGGGTTTATGCGCAAGCACGATGCCGGGGATGGCTGCATCCAAGCCCTCAGCAGGAGGATCCAGCAGAAGAGTCGTATTCTCAGCGGAAGCTGTTTTTAGGGCGGGAACCAAATGCTCTCTCACATCGCCCAGGAGATAAGTTTCATGTGGACCCACTCCTTCCCGGGCGGCGCGTACGGCATCGGCACTCCACTCGATGCCAATAACACTTCGGAAAAGCGAACTCAGTTTTTTCGCAAAGAATCCCGCTCCGCAATACGCATCGACAAGCAACTCTCCACCGTCCCCCATCTGGTCGGTCACAATGTCTGCAAGCAGGTCAGCAGCGAGCGAATTGACTTGGCGAAAACCACGATACGTTGAGCCTTCTTCCCGTAGCGTCCTTTCCCCATCCTGCGGCTTGGATCCACGCAGCGTTTTCAATTGCGCATTCACCTCATCCGAGGCGATCAGGCATCGGGAGACATCCACGATGCGACGGGACTTGGGGGCATAAAAACCCGTGTACCGCCCGCGCGTGTGAACGGTGATCCGATTGCGATAGCCATACTCTTTTGGAGACGGCACCACGTCATCCACGGTAAGCGTGCGGAATCCTCCGATCCGACTCAGGACTTCGGCGACTTGATCCCTCTTGATCACCAACTGTCGGGGATACGCGATATGTTGATACGCACATCCACCACACTCCCCATAAACAGGGCACGGCGGCTTGACGCGCTCCGGTGATGCTTCTCGTACGGACGCCAGATTCGCCTCGGCGTACCCGGATTTTTCACGCTGGATATCGACTGTAACGGTCTCGCCCGGAATGGTGCCCGCGACAAAGCAGACCTTGCCGCTTGGTAGGCGCCCCAAGCCCTTGCCGCCAAAGGCGACCCTCTCGATCAATAGACTTGCTTGCAAGTCGTCCTTATCGCCGCGTACGGACAGGCACTCAATGGAAAAATGACTTCTCCCTAGAAAGTGACACCCATCTGCGCACCCAGTACGAGGGCATTCGGGATATCGCCTGTGCCGCCGGGATTGATCACCCACTGGATGTCGGGCTGGATGTAGGCAAACTTATTCAGTTGCACGCGATAACCCCACTCAAAGACAAGTTCGTAGCTGGGATATCCCCCATCATTCGCTTCCACAGACTCCGCGAAGTCGCGGCTAAATTTGCCATACACCACACCGAAGACCGTGTAGTCCTCATCGCGGGTGGGAATCAGCCCCTTGTAGGCAGCGCCACCGTTCACTTGGAAGGGCAGTTTCGCGATATTCTGCTGCGGCGAGAGCACGAAGGCCGTCCAGAGGGTCAGCCCCTGATCGCTGCCTGGAGCTTCCTGATAAACCATCTGATCGGCGTGCCAGTAAAATCCGTAGGAATTCGTAGCCTTCTCGGTCGTTCCGAATTGCTGAAACTCCCATGGCGACCAGTAAGCGCCAAACCAGTAGTGACCCGGCATGCCTTTTTCCTCCGTGGCAACCACCGTCTTCTTGGCACTGGATTTGCCATCCACGACGGACTTGCCATCTCGAGTGGCATTCGTATCCACCGAGCGCTTGAAGAACTCGGGAGTCCATCCCGCCTGTGCAATCATGAGGATGCCATCATTTGATCTCATGCTGAAATCGAGGCCGTGGTAGGCGCGATCAAAGACTCGATTGGAGACCTGATACACGCCGAGCATACCGTTGTATTCCGGTGTCGGATCGATACGCAGGCGCGCGGCCCACACCGCCCAGGGATACGCGGAGAATTGCGTATTCACCGGCAGTGCCTGCGGATTGCCGTCGATGCCGTTGTTCATGTAGAGCCAGTAGAGTGGCGAGGAGGCAAAGTCATCGCCTGTGGCAAAGCGACCCATTTTCAGGGAGATTTTGTCATCCATCAGTTTCTGGTCCAAGACCAGTGCATAAAACATGGCCGTCTGTCCGCCATAGACCTGCTGCACGGTGAACTGGTTCCCGACATTGTCTTGGGACAGACTGCTTCCCGAACGATTCAGACCACTGATGGTGATGGAGGCACCCTGCCAGCCGATCAGCTTGCCCATGTTCAGTTCCACACCGAAGCCGATGTTGTCCGTGTAGGTGAAGCCTGCACTTTTCCCACCTACAGGGTTGCCTGCGATGTTGTTCGTGTAGCTGCCTGAGAATTCTATGCCCTCATTATCAAGAGCATTGCGAATACCCCAGAAATCGCCAAGAGCAGCATCGCCATTCCACCATTGGGAAGAACCGATGTAGTTTGAGGGATAAGGGGTGTAATAGTCCCAAAAACGCGAATGACCGAGTTCATGTTCCTCTGCGTAAAGGGATGACGAAAGGACGGCGAGGCAGAATGCACTACGACGGAGAATTTTCATAGGGGGGAAGCTGACTGATGCTATGTACATCACTTTTACACGACTTTGACAATACAAGATCATTGCGACCGATAATAAGTGATGCTGCTTGTCAAAGGCAGGGACCTGCTGCGATATTACTCACCAGAATCCCTTCAGCGCCATGACTATCGAAAATCCCGAGAACTGGTATCTCAAGAAGCACGAGAATGGTGAAATTTTCGGCCCCGTCCCGTTCGATAAAATCAAGGAATGGGCTCAGGCTGCACAGGTCAATCCTCAAGATATGGTCTCGAGTGACGGCGTGATCTGGACGCGTCCTCCCATGGTCCCGGAGTTGGAGATGGATTGGCTCATCGAGGTCAGTGAGGAACTCCTCTACGGACCCACCACCGCATCGACCCTGTTGGAATTTGTGCAAGTGGGCGAGATCTTACCGGATACATATGCCATCAATTGCGTTACCGGGGAACGCCTCCTGATCAGCAATACAGCTTTTTACAAACTCGGCCTCCTTTCACCGCCCGTGGATCATGCCGGATCGGTCTATCCTGAGAACACCATTTCCTTCATCCAGTCTCCTGGGAAAGGCGGCATTCGTACCAATCTCCAGAAGCGAGTTCGCGAACTGGAACTCGCGCTTGTTGACAAGCGCCGCCAGCTTCACCTTGCTCAAGACACGATCTCGCGTCTCGAGAGCAAAGTAAAAGAGTTGGAAGAGAGAATCCGCGATTTCAGCGGATTCCGAGGATCGAAATAGATCGGGAGGCCTATCCGCCCCAGCGGCCGCCAGGACTCAAGGCTGGTATCCAGCCGCGTAAATGGCCATCCGCATAGTTCGTCTTACCGACCGCGCCGATCATCTTCTTACCCGTCGCAGCCTTAAAGCTCTGGCTCATACTTTCGCCGGTGTGGCAGCCCCAACTTTTGACAAAGGCGTCACGAGTGAAGATACCACGGCGGATTTTGGTGAGATCATTTTCGTGCAGCCACGACTTCGAGGCACTGTCGATTTCGTTGCTGTAGTCAAACATGAAGCAGGCACGATTTGAGTGCCCGTAGAACTCAAAATTCGCAATCTTCACCTGATCACGAGGACGCCCTTGGTTCAGATAGTTGATGACTTGATCCGCTGTGTCGAACCACACGAGATTCACGTTATACTTATCCCGTACACTCATGATATTCGCCATAAGATCGGCGTTATCTTGGCGCTGAGACCGCCGGGCGTAGCCGGGGCGATAGACCAGCCAGGTGATTTGGGCATTGGGTCCGAGTTCTTTGCGGAGGTCCTGAATGCGGACACGCGCCGCGCGGATAAAGTTTCCCCACCAGCGATCATGCGGCTCGGCCTTGTACTTTTCCCACTCGATCAAAGAAGGGCCGCCACTGAGCAGGATGTACTCCTTCTGCTGCTGGGCCTGCATGGAAAGCAGGCAGGAGAACAACAGCACGCAGGCAAGAAAAACCGATTTCATCCCGCAAAGAATCGGCAACATGCGCAGATCTTCAAGCGGAATCGCGCGAAAACTCTTCGTAAATCACTTTTCCGGTCACCCTCAGATCGTCTCCGATCCGTTTACTTTCCATATCCTCAAGTTGCCAAGCCACCTTTGGCGAAGCGACTCCCTGTCCCCCGACGGCGGGCACAGGCCCACCACCCAGAATAGGCGCGGTGTAGAAAAGCGCCCGGTCCACCAACTTGCGGTCAAAAGCTTCTCCCAGGGTTCGTCCCCCACCCTCGATCAATACGCACGCCACACCCATTTTCCCGAGCTCATTGAGCACGGAACGCAGAGGCTTTCCTTTGAAGACGATCGTCTTGTCGCGAAAACGATCGGTCAGGAGACGACAATCTTGCGGAATGCGTCCGCTCCGACTCCAAACCACACGCAAGGGCTGCGTGTAGCCTTTTAAACCACGCAGGGTAAGCTTCGGGTTGTCCACGCGTACAGTTTCTCCTCCGACCAGGATAGCTTGGGAAATCGCCCGCCATTGCATGGCATCCTCCCTTGAGGCGGGGGATGTGATCCAGCGGCCTCCTGGCAATGATCCGATGCGGCCATCCAGTGTCATGCCCGCTTTCGCGATCACGAATGGCAGCTTCGTGACGATCCACTTGTTCCAAGCCTCATTAAGCTGCGTGCATTCCTTTTCCAAGACTCCGGAGATGACCTCCACTTCAGCTTCCTCCAGGATCTGCTTTGCCACCCCGGCATGCTTCGGGTTGGGATCGGTGGCCCCATACACCACGCGCACAAAGCCAGCGCGTTTGATGGCTTCCGTACAGGGAGGAGTCCGGCCATGCGTTGAGCAAGGCTCCAGCGTGATGTAGATGGTCGCTCCCTTAAGCTGGCTTGCTGAAGACACGGACCGGATGGCCTCGATCTCGGCATGAGGCTGGCCCGCCTTGCGATGCCACCCCCGTCCAACAATGCGACCCTTACGAACAATCACCGCCCCGACGGCCGGATTGGGATGAGTCCGGCCCACACCATTCCGAGCCTCGGCAAGCGCGGCCTGCATGAACTTCTCATCATCTGGAACGGAACATTGTGATTGCACATTCCTACATTTTCGAAAACGTGGCTCTCGTGCAACTCAGCTTTCGCCAGAAAGCCCAACTCTTTCATGAGTTGGCCCAACTCGACAAAAGTGCGGTCCCCTTGCTCAAGGCTCTTGAGATCTTGGCGAAGGACCGGCGAAGCGCCATCGGCAAGCTCTGCCGCAAGGCGGCCAAGGCTCTTGAGAAGGGGCGCTCACCGCGAGAGGCCTTCGAGAAAGCCGGGTTCTCAGCTCAGGATGGCATTTTGGTGGAAGCTGGCTCCCTTGCTGGTCGCAGCGCGGATATCTACAATGATCTTTCCATACACTACACGGCGCTGGCCGCAGCGCAGCGGCGGATCATCATGAGTTCGCTCTATCCCCTTTTTGTCCTGCATCTGGGGGCAATACTATTATCAATTCCCGCCGCGATCCTTGGTGATGGCCTGCCGACCTTGCTTCGCGGAGCGCTTCCTCTTCTGCTGGGATTTTACATCACGGTGCTGACTTGCTGGATCGTGGTAAACATTTCGCGATTCCTGCTGGCCCATAGTGCGATCGGAGGGATGATCCTTTTCAACATTCCCTTCCTGCAGTCGTTTCTCTCCACGTGGACGGGAAGCACATTCTGCTCCGTCTTCGCCCTACTGCTGCGGGCGGGAACGGGCGTCCTCAAGGGGCTGAATACAGCTGCCGAAGCCAGCAACAATGCCCTGCTCAAACATCAGGCTCGCCGTGCTGAAAAATGCCTCCGCGCAGGCACGCCGTTTTCGGATGCGGCAAGGCAGGTCAAAGTTCTACCTGAGGTCGCGCTTCGCGCCATTGCGGTCGGTGAACATTCCGGTCGTCTGGATGAAGAGTTCTTGCGGGCAGCGGTACTGCTCCGTGAAAATGCCCTGGCCTGGCTTGAAGGACTCGCCCGGTTTTTGCCAACGGCGCTATATATCGCGATCGTGGTGGCGATGGTCTTCAAGATTTTCTCCACCGTGGCATTAGTGACGGGAGCTGTGGAACAAGCTGTGCAATTGCCTTAGGAGAACAATGTTTGAAAGAAGCCCCTTGCAGCCCAGCCGCCCCGGCATTTATCGAGATCTGTTTAACGCTCCAAGCTCACCCATTCAGATCATTAATCCTTTTTAATTTATATTAATTTCTTCATCGAATTACTATTATTCAATAATAGTCTTATTTTCCAATCGATTCTCAAATTCACAAATTTCATGAGCGCCGCCGAATTCATTTATACGGTATTACTTAAACCACCACTTCTGAGAAAGGTGGCAAATTTTACCCTAATCGCAATATTACCTCGAACAATCAAAGTTAAAGGTGCAACCATACATTTAAATCCTGCTGATCCGGTCGTTTCTGGAGCCCTTACGTTTCGATCGTACGAGAATGATGAAATTGAGTTTTTTGTAAAATGGTTTGAACCTGGAATGACGTTTGTTGATGTCGGTGCGAACGTCGGATTATACACAGGCCTTGCATTACATCGATCATCAAAGACACAGATACTTTGCATTGAACCCGACAAAGATAGTTCCATTTTTTTAAACCAGACTATCCAAAGCAATCGCTCAGAGCATAGTAATGTCACGGTTTTCAATGTTGCCGCATCCAATTCAAAAGAAAACATCATCCTCTATAAAAACTCTCAAAATAAAGGAGACAATAGAATTTATGCCAACCCTCTTTGCAACGAGCAGATAGCTATTGAATCAAATACTCTTGACGATTTATGCAGGAAGTCAGGCCTTCACGAAGTTAACTTTCTTAAAATCGATATTCAAGGAGCCGAGTTTAAAGCACTCTCTGGAGCCAAGCAAATTCTCTCCCAAAGTTCTGATTGCATAATTATGACAGAATTTTGGCCTTATGGACTCAAGCAATGCGACTCCGACCCCCTCTTGTATCTCTCGCTGCTACAAAATCTAGGATTTAAATTGTATGAACTTTCTGGAAAGTCACTTACGGAAATTAAAGACCTCGAGAAAATCATATCACAATGCCCAGGACGCTCATATAAAAACCTCATCGGGCTTAAAGGAAGATTTATTCTAAAATAGAATAAAAAGCGTTTCCAATATGAGTGACCCGATCCAAAGGGCACTAAGATAAAGGCGATTGGGGATAACATGTAGTGCCCCTGGCTGGACTTATCGGTGCAGAACCAGATCCTCAAAGAGGTGAACGCAAAAAAGTGGTAAGCCCGTCGACCAAGAGGCGGGCGGTGAAGCTCAGTGTGGAAGAAGGCTTGGGATCAGCGATGGCGGCCTGCCGGGCATTGGGCTTGGCACGTTCGAGTTATTATCGGACGAGTGGCCAGAGCGTGGAAAGTCGTTGAGTGCGCAAGGAAGTGATCGAACTGAGCGAGAAGCATCCGAGGTACGGCTATCGGCGCATTACAGCCTTGCTAAGACGGGATGGTTTTGAGGTCAACGGCAAGCGGGTGGCCCGAATCCGCCGGGAGGAAGGTCTGAAGGTAAGCAATCGGCAGCGGCGCATGAGACGGCTGGGGGTCTCGACAGCGGAGCGTCAGCGAGCCGAGCGAGCCCGGCAGGTATGGAGTTGGGACTTCGTGGAGGATCAGACCGAAAACGGGAGCCGGTTCCGTATCCTGACGTTGATCGACGAGTACACCCGGCAAAGCCTAGCCGTGCATGCGGCGTGGTCGATCCGAGCCCTCGACGTCATCGCGGTGCTGGAAGTGGCCATCGCCCGTTATGGAGCGCCAGAACACCTGCGCAGCGACAATGGCCCGGAGTTTATCGCTTACGCGATCCAGGACTGGCTGGCCGAAGCAAAAATCAAGACCCTATACATCCGCCCCGGCAGTCCATGGGAACCGAGCGAAGCGAGATAGCCTGCCGCAGGCAGCCCAAAGGGAGAGGCGAAGCCGAGGCAAAACGGACATATCGAAAGCTACCACGACAAGCTGCGCGATGAATGCCTTAACCGCGAACTCTTCGGTTCCCTGGCCAAGGCGCGCATCATCTTGGAAGCATGGCGTGTGGAATACAACGAGCGAAGGCCGCACAGCGCCCTTGGCTACCAAACCCTAGGCGAGTTCGCTCGCCGCAGCAATGTTCGGCTCCAGTCGCCCTCCGGGCTCCCTGCACCGAACATTGCAATCAACCTAAAAACCAACCATAACAAAACCGCAGAGCTTCAGTTTTGAATCGTCCCGCTTAAGGGGTCAGGCCAACGCCGACCTTCGGCTACGGTCGCCGGTTCGGAAACGAAAACGACCCGCAATTGCCTGCGGGTCGTTTGAAAAAGATTTTGCCCCACCTGTGCCGTTCCAACGCATATCCCGTTCCCCTAGATTAGGGTGGATGACCGCCAGACAACCCTCTGATTTCCAGTAAAGGCATATCATCGGACTGCCCAGCCAAGCCTCCGGGATGAGTTTTTTATTATCGGTTCGGGAGTTTGCGTCGTGTAATCGCGAACACCGCAGGGCAAATTGGTCTCTCCGCTTTCGCGAAGAAAAGTGGTTTTGAAAAGATCTATTCGCGGAACTCAACTGCCAGCCGCTCCTTTAGCTGAGCCTTTATTCGTTGGCTGGCGGCGTTAACTTCCTCTGTAGTCAGAGTCCTCTCTGGAGACCGGAATGTCAAGGAGAAGGCAATGGATTTCCGATCCGCAGCAAGCTTCTCACCGGACTCATCACGAAAGACGTCGAAGACCTCCACGTCTTCGAGCAGAGCCTCTTTCGCGCCCTTGATGACCTCCAGCACTTCAGCGCATGGCTGGTCAGCCGCAAGGACCAATGCGATGTCGCGGGCAACAGAAGGAAACTTGGGAATTTCCCGCACGCCTGCGAAGGAACTCTGCACGGAGCGGAGCGCTGTGGAGTTGAGCTCCACAGCCACGACTGGGCCACGTGCATCCAAGGCGCGGGCTTCGGCGGGTGACAACTGGAGGATGCGTCCAATAAGGACTTCTCCCGACAGCACCTCGACGATGAGACGTCCCGAGGTCTGAGCGATTTTTTTGAAATCGAGTTTCCCGGGCACCAGACTCTCGACGAGTCCCTTCAAGTCAAAGATGTCGAAATCGCGAGAAGTCCCCGAGCGCCACGATGTGGCTTCGGCATCGCCAGTGGCGACGAGTGTGATCTGGAATGACTCCTCGACTCCTTCCGCGCTGTAAACCTTTCCGATCTCGTACAGGCGCACCAGCCGGGCGCCATTGTGCAGATTGCGCTGCAGGGCAGTCAACAGGCCAGGCAGCAAGGAGGGACGCAGGACGGACTGATCTTCGCCGAGCGGATTCTTGAGTTTAACGACATTCGCCCACTCTGCGGAAGAAGCCTCCGAGATCAACGTGCTGGTACGAGCTTCAAAGAAGCCCAGCCCACCAAGACGGGATCGTAGCGAGGAATGAAAATCATAAACCTGATCTGCTTCCGTCGTCGCAGCCGGCAGGGCCACGCAATACGAGGGAACGCGATCGATGCCAATCATGCGTGAGACTTCCTCAATCAGATCGACATCTCTCACGAGATCCAGTCGATGGGACGGAATATTCCAACGCACCGTACCAGGTTCGACTTCAGCGTCCTTTTGCAGACCCAGAGCTGTCAAAGCCTCCTCGATCTCCTGATCGGACACATCCGCACCGAGGAGCTTGCGACAACGATCTCCTGCCAGGCTGACCTGAGGCAAGGGAGTTGGTTTTTGTCCTGCAAAAGCAGTGGTCGCGGCGGGAGTACCACCCGCGACTTGAAGTATTAAATCCACCGCTCGAGCAGAAGCCTCCGCTACACCGAAAGGATCGACCTTGCGCTCAAAGCGGTAGCTTGAGTCTGTATGCACATCGAGACTTCGTGTCGTCCGTCGAATGAGTGAGGAGTGGAAGTTTGCACTTTCCAGAATGATGTCCGTTGTGGTTTCAGTAACGCCACTCTCCTCGCCTCCCATGACACCAGCGAGAGCCAAAGGCTTCACCTCGTCGGCAATGACGAGATGATCCGGGGTTAACTTGTAAGTGACACCATCCAGAGCCAGGAGGGCCTCACCTTGCTGAGAGCGCCGCACGGCGATGCCTCCCTGCACCTTGGCCGCATCGAAGGCGTGCAAGGGCTGCCCAGTCTCCATCATCACGTAATTCGTGACATCAACGACATTGTTGATTGATCGCAGACCGATGGCTTCGAGGCGTAGCTTGAGCCATTCAGGGCTGGGACCGACCTTGACGCCTGATATTTTTCGAGCCGTATAAAACGTGCAATCGCCCTCATCCTCAATGCGCACCGAAGCATCGGCGTCGAGCGTCACAGAAGAGATTTCCGGGCGCTTGAGCGGCAATTTCGCAAAGGCCGAGACTTCACGAGCCACACCGATATGGCCGAGCCAGTCGGGGCGATTTGGCGTAATCTCGAGCTCCATCACGGTATCCGCCGGATAGAGTGCGGAAATTGGCAATCCCACCTGAGTGTCGGCTGGCAGGATCAGCAGTCCGTCAGCATCCTCGGCCATTTGGAGTTCCTTTGCGCTGCACATCATGCCTTCACTCTCGACGCCGCGTAGCTTGCCGACCTTGATCTTGAAGTCACCAGGCAGCACAGCTCCCGGAAGAGCGAGAGGCACTTTGTCACCGACTTTGTAATTCTTCGCACCGCATACGATCTGCCGGGGCTGGCCAGAACCGTCGTCCACCTGGCACACGCTGAGGCGGTCGGCATTCGGATGCTGCTTGGACTCGAGGATCTGAGCCACGACGACTTTGGGAAAATCGGCTCCCCGTGTCTCGATGGATTCCACCGACAGGCCAGTATTGGTAAGGAGAGTTTCCAACTCATCTTGGGACCCCTCCCAGGAGACATAGTCGCGGAGCCAGGAAAGTGAAATTTTCATGGAAATTGGCTGAGGAAGCGCAGGTCGTTTTCGACGAGCATGCGGATATCAGGAATCTTGGCCAGGTTCATGGCCAGACGATCAAGGCCGAAGCCAAAGGCAAAACCGCTGACAACATTCGGATCGTAAACACGATCCCCACGTCGCTCACAAATGGCCTCGAACACTGCCGGATCGACCATGCCGCATCCGGCAAGTTCCATCCAGCGTCCGCCCAAGGCTTCGGCACGAATGTCGATCTCGTAGCTCGGCTCCGTGAAGGGGAAATAGTGTGGACGAAAACGAATGCTCGTGCCGGAGCCAAAAAGCTCGCGGAAGAAAAACTCCAGCGTTCCTTTGAGGTCAGCCAGGCTGATATTCGGCCCCACTGCGAGACCTTCCATCTGCGTAAATTGCGCCAGATGGGTAGCATCCACTTCATCCCTGCGATAGGCCGATCCGGGAGCGATGATGCGCACAGGCGGTGTCTGTGACTCCATCACACGGACCTGTACCGTGGAGGTATGTGAACGCAGCAGGCGTCCGTCAGGAAGGTAAAAGGTATCCTGCTCGTTACGCGCCGGATGGTCTTTCGGCGTATTCAGCGCGTCGAAGCAATGCCACTCGGTTTCAATGTCTGGACCCTCGGCGATGGCAAATCCCATCCGGCGGAAGATACGCACAGCGCGATCCATGAGTTGGGAGAGTGGATGTGCATTTCCCGTGATCGGCTGATTGCCCGGCAAAGTGACATCAATGCCGGAAAGCAGAGCCGCGTCACGTGTGGCGGCAAGTTCGGATGAACGCTGATCGATGGCGGCCGTTACAGAGGCCCGCAGTTCGTTGAGCAGCTTGCCTATACGGGGCTTGTCCTCTTTCGGGACTGCGCGCATGCCTTCACTCAGACGGGTGATTTCGCCCTGTTTCCCCAGGAAGCGAACTCGGATCGCCTCCACTTCCGTCAAATCTTTTCCCCCCTCCAGCGCGGAGGAGGCTAGTTGTTGAATCTCTGCAATCTGTGATTCCATACGTGGGGCGGGACATCGGCGGAAGAAAACCTCCCTCCGCCGGAGAAAAAAGAGGATGGACATCCCGCGAACGGGATGTCCACCTGTAATTGATTAATCCTCGAGAGGAAAATCAGGCGGCTTTGGATCCCAGAGCTGCCTTGGCCTTCTCGACGATCTGCTTGAAAGTAGCTTCGTCGGTGATGGCGATGTCGGAGAGGACCTTGCGATCCAAGCCGATGTTGGCGGCCTTCAAACCTTCCACAAAACGGCTGTAGGTGATACCTTCAGCACGAACGGCGGCGTTGAGACGGGTGATCCAGAGTGCACGGATGTTGCGCTTGCGGGTCTTGCGATCCCGATAAGACCAGTATTTGGCCTTCATCTGCGCATCCTTGGCATAACGGAACAGCTTGGAACGCCGTCCGCGATAGCCCTTGGAGGCATCGATTACTCTCTTGCGCCGAGCCCTACTGGCTGGCGAATTTGTTGCTCTTGGCATTTTTAAAAAAATCCCCCCGGAATGACCGGGAGAACCTCCTTGAAGCGGGCTGTTTGTTTATTGAGATCGGCCGGACTCACCTGCTCCGATATGCCGCGCCTTTCGCGCGACCAGTCCGGCTGATCTATTTTCCCCTCAGTGTTTAGCTAAAGGGAAGGCATGCTTTAATGCGTGCGACGTCGGTGTCGTGAACTACGGCCGTTTTGGCCAGTTTACGCTTCCGTTTCGCCGATTTGCATTCGAGCAAGTGCCGACGACCACTGCGGGTCCGAAGGATACGGCCAGAGGCAGTAACTTTGAACCGCTTGGCAGCGGATTTGCGCGTTTTGCTACGTGCTATTGGTTTTGGCATGGGAAAGGGTCAGGAGCTTACGGATCGGAAAGCATTATGCAATTCCAAAATTTCAGTTTTATGGATTGCCGGCTTGTTTCTCGCTCCCGGTCGGCACCAGACGCACCAATTTACCGGGCTGATCGTAGAGAACATACAGGTAACCATCATCAAAAGCCCGCACATCTCGCACCCGTCCCGTTTTCTCCAGCAGAATCTCCTGAGAGGTCACTTTGTCACCCTCAAGCGCTAGGCGTATGATCTTCTGGTGCGCGAGGCCCCCGGCAAAGAGGTTCCCTTTCCACTTCGGGAAAGCATCTCCGTTGTAAATCGCCAAGCCGGAAGCCGCTATGGACGGTGTCCACTGGATCACGGGAGGCTCCATGCCTTCCTGTTCGGTATGTTCTGCGATGGTGGTGCCGCTGTAGTTGATGCCGTAGGTCACGATGGGCCAGCCGTAATTCAGGCCCTTTTTGATGAGATTCAGTTCATCGCCGCCACGGGGACCATGCTCGGTCTCCCAAAGGTGACCCGTGTTTTTATCAAAGGCTAGGCCTTGGGCATTCCGGATGCCGTAAGCCCAGATCGTCGGGCGGGCACCGGCTTGATTCACGAAGGGATTGTCCTCGGGGATGCGGCCATCATCGTGAATGCGATGGATCTTGCCCTTCACGTTGGTGAGCTTCTGGGCATTATTCTCAGGCGTGGTCACGTCTCCTCGATCCCCGATTGTGAAGAAGAGATAGCCTTTGCCGTCAAATTGCATCCGGCATCCAAAGTGATTTCCACCCTCTGTGGCCTCGTCGGCAGGGGGATCGAAGATCGTCTCCACGTCTACGAAGTCATTCCCCTTGAGCCGTCCCCGCACGATGGCCGTCAGGGCGCCCTTCTCAAAAGGCTTGGAATAGGCGAGATAGATCCAGCCATTTTGGGCGTAATCAGGGTGAAGAGCCACATCCAGTAAGCCCCCCTGCCCCTTGGCACGGACTTCGGGGACGCCTCGGACTGGATCTGGGAGCAAACGTGCGTTTTCCAGAATGCGTAGAGTTCCGCGACGTTCGGTGATCAGGAAGCGGCCGTCGGGTAATTTTGTCACGCCCCACGGGTGATCCAGATCTTCCGTAAGCACTTCCACCTTGAAATCCTCAACCTGTGACCGAACTGTCTCTGCAAACAATGAGGAGCAGATCATCGGAGAACAGGCGGCTACGAGCGCGGCCACCCAGGCGGACGAATAACTTTTGCGGATACGGTCGGGGTCACGATTCATCTTGGGGAAAAATTGGCGGCACAAGGTGGCCTATGCTGATGGCATTTGCAATCGCCTGCCCGATTTTCTTCAACGCCTGCCATCAACCCCCTCAAAAAATTTCCGTGCGCAAAGCACCATCCGACCAGATTGCCGAGGGAAAAGCCCTCTACGAAAGCGCCTGCGCCATGTGTCATTACAATGGCTCGGGAAGCCAGACGGCCCCCGACCTGATCGGTTCTCCCATCCTGGTGGAGCAACCGAAGAGGCTCATCCGCATCATCCTCCATGGACAAAGCGGGGAATCGGTGGTGAATGGCGAGAAATTCAATGGCCATATGCCCGCACAAGACGGGCTTTCCGACGAGGAAATCGCCGCAATCACAGCTTACGTTCGCCGGGACTTCGGCGGCATCAGCGAAGGTGTGGCTCTGCAATCTGTCGCCTCAGAGCGTAATAAATAGGACTCTCGCCAGAGCAGTATCAGTGAGTTGTGCCGAAGGGCATTTCTGCCTCGGCGTACTCCGTGTTCTCGATTTCCTCGAGAGGGGCGAAGCGGTCGGAGCGGAAGCCCATTTCCTCACCTGAGGACTCATGCATATACGGATCGTCGGGATTATGCAATTCCGCAAGCAAGACCAGATAAGAAACATCATTCATGCCGCCGGGGCCACTGGTGACCTGGGCTCGTCCGATCCGGACGTCGCGCACGGTGTAAACCTCGTCCTTGAGGGGGAGTTGCTTGTAGATGTGCCGCACGGTCGCGGAAAAGTCATCGTTGATGCAGACTACTTTTTGGCCGACGTCGAACATGATTTTTTGCAGGCGAGAGTGAGGAATCCAACCGCTGTGAATTTTCCTTCACAGTGGCTGCCTCGCATGGATTCGAACCATGACAAACAGATCCAGAATCTGCAGTGCTACCGTTACACCACGAGGCAATGAGCCCTGCTGTATTACAGGATTTTACGATCTGAGCAATGCTCAATTCGCAAAAACGGCAAATTTCTCATATCCATCACTTAAGGCCTACTTATGCAGGGCTGCGATTTTCTGCCACAGCTCCTGTTCGGATGCGGAGATCGATGTCGGGACGGTCACCTGGACCACGGCATAAAAATCTCCGCGGACATCGCCTTTTCCCGGCAATCCGCGCCCGGGAAGACGCAAGTGTTTTCCACTCTGCGTGCCCGGCTGGATTTTGACCTTGGCGCGGCCTTCGAGAGTCGGAATGGCAATCTCCGAACCCAACACGGCCTCCCACGCGGGAACCTCCATGTCATAATAAAGGTCCAAGCCATTGACCTCGTAGTCGGGATGCTTTTGAAACTTCACGCGCAGGAAGAGATCGCCCGCCGAGCCGCCTGCAGCGCCTGATCCCCCCTGCCCCGCCAGACGGATCCGCTGTCCTTCGCGGACGCCCTTGGGAATACGAACCGTATAGGTCTCGACCTTCCCCGAATCCCCCCGACGGAAGGAAATCTGACGCGTCGAGCCATGGAAGGCCTCCTCCAAGGTGACAAGGAGATCCGCCTCCCCATCCTGCCCCCGCATGGGTTCCGACTCATAGCCTGACCAGCCACCGCCTCCGCCCCCACGGGCCCGACGGTTGCCAAACATCTGTTCAAAAAAGTCGCTAAAGCCTGTGCCGCCGAAGTGAAACTCCGTCCCATCGTCGCTGCCAAAGGGGTTGGCCCCGCCTCGTCCCCCTGCGCCGCCGTATCCGGGAGGCGGCGGCTGGAAGCCACCCTGCTGCCAGTTGCTTCCGTACTCGTCGTATTTTTTGCGCTTCTCCGGATCACCCAAGACCTCATAGGCCTCGTTGATCTCCTTGAATTTTTCCTCGGCAGCCACCTTATCCGCGGCTACGTCAGGGTGATACTTGCGCGCCAGCTTGCGAAAGGCGGAGCGTATTTCGTCCTGGGTCGCTGTTTTGGAGACGCCAAGAGTTTCGTAATAATCGCGAAATTGTACGGGCATTGCTTTGACAGAAAGTTCAGGATTTAGAGGATTCCCGTCAACAGTACAAAACTCGACTCATTCATTTTTTCCATGCTCGATATCCGACTCATCCGCGAAAACCCCGATCTCGTCAAATCGCGCCTCGCCCTCCGCTCCGAGACATTGACTCCGATTATCGACGAAATCCTGTCCCTTGATGTCGAGCGTCGGGCCGCAGAAACGCAGCTCCAGCAGCATCAGGCCGAGCGCAACCGCCTCAGCAAGGAGATCGGCGGCTATCGCAAGCGCGGAGAAGATTCATCGGCTCTGGAAGCCCAAGTCAAGGAACACAGCACCCAGATGACAACGCTGGCCGCCCTGAGTGAAGAACTCGGGACCAAACAGCGAGACATCCTGCTCGGCGTGCCCAATCTGCCCGCCGAAGCCGTACCCGTCGGCAAATCGGCTGAAGACAACCCCGTCCTGCGCACTTGGGGAGAGAAGCCCGTGATTCCCAATGCCAAGGACCATCTGACTCTGGCCCAGGCCCACAAGATGCTGGATTTCGAGCGTGCCGCGAAGCTCTCCGGCGCGGGATTCACCTGTTATCTCGGGGCGGGCGCCCGCTTGGAACGTGCGCTCATCAGCTTCCTCCTCGACCTGCACACCGGTCAGCATGGATATCTGGAAGTTTCCCCACCCTTGCTGGTCAAGTCCCAGGCGCTGGTGGGGACCGCGCAATTGCCAAAATTTGAGGAGCAGCAGTATCGCGTCGATCGTGACGACCTGTATCTGGTGCCCACCGCTGAAGTGCCCGTGACCAACCTGCATGCCGAGGAAATCGTCGCGCTCAAGGATCTCCCCATCAAATACGCCGCGTACACCCCCTGCTTCCGCCGTGAAGCCGGATCGGCAGGGCTGGGAACCCGGGGACTGATCCGGATGCATCAGTTCGACAAGGTCGAACTGGTAAAAATCTGTACTCCCGAGACCGCCGAAGCGGAACTGACCGCATTGACGGCCGATGCCGAAAAAGTGCTCCAAATTCTGGGGCTGCACTACCGTGTGGTGGATCTCTGTACCGGCGACATCGGATTTGGCTCGGCCCGCACCTTTGACATCGAAGTCTGGGCTCCCGGTCAGAACGACTACCTTGAGGTGTCGAGTTGCTCGCACTTCGGAGACTTCCAGGCCCGCCGCATGAACCTGCGATATAAGGGAGCCGACGGCAAAAACCAGTTCTGCCACACCCTGAACGGCTCCGGCACCGCCCTCGCCCGACTCTTCGTCGCCCTGCTTGAGAATGGCCAGCGAGAAGACGGAAGCATTGCCCTGCCCGAGCCCCTGCACCCCTATTTCGGAGCCACAGAAATCCGCTAAATCGCCACTTGAGAAGCGACAGGGAATCAGCGACCCTCGCTCCATCTTTTTATGAAGAAATCCGGATGCGTCATCATTGCCCTCTTCCTCGCCGTGTGCGGGAGCATGTTTGCCAATGTCTTCCTGCTGGCCCTGCTCGGCATGAAAGGTTCGACCGTGGGCAGCACCAGGCTCCTCCAGCCGCGCAGCTTTGAAGAGGTGATCGTCCAGGAAGGCTCCACGTCCTCGGAAAAGATCGCCGTCATCCCCCTTGATGGCATCATCGCCAACGGAGCGGCAGGCAGTCTTGGCGACAACATGGTCGAGGACTTCAAGCTCGCGCTCGAGCAGGCCCAGAATGACAACTCCGTCAAAGCCGTCGTCATCTCCGTGGACAGTCCCGGCGGGGAAATCACCGCCTCCGACGTGCTCTTCAACAGCCTGCGTGAATTCAGCAAGCACAAGCCGACCGTGGTTTACTTCAACTCCATCGGAGCTTCCGGGGCCTACTACATGGCGTGTGGCAGCAACTACATCATGTGCAACAGCACCACCTTCACCGGCTCGATCGGCGTCATCATCTCCACGCTGAACTACCGAGAACTCTTCGGTAAAATCGGCCTCCAGTCCGTGGTCTTCAAGAGCGGCAAGTTCAAGGACATGCTGAATGGGGCCCGTGAGATGACTCTTGAGGAACAGGAATACGTGCAGTCTCTCGTCATGCAGAGCTACGGTCGATTCGTCGGCATCGTCGCCAAGGCCCGCAAGCTCGACGAGCAGAAGCTGCGCTCCGGCGTCGCCGATGGTCGCATCCTCAGCGGAGAAGACGCCCTCGCCGCCAAGCTGGTGGACAAGCTCGGCTACGTCGAAGACGCGTATGCCAAAGCCCGCGAACTTTCCAAGGCCACCGGCGCCCAAGTCATCCGGTACAAGCGGAGTGTCAGCTTCTCCGACTTCTTCCGTGTCTTCGGTGAAAGCCGCTCCCCCTCGATCAAGATCGACATACTGGAAAAAGCTCAGGCCCTTGAGCCCGGACGCGTTTATCTCCTGCCCGCCATCTTCGCGCCCTGATCCGCATGCATCTCCTCGGAGTCATTCTGCTCACCGCAGTCTTTGGCATTTTTTCGTTTCTGGGGATTTCCTGGTACGCCCGCTA
>Ga0351893_10037_pt1 | contig 58178 bp, 46 predicted proteins | sample TotcelFGM3001K15_FD_206765 | JGI IMG/M metagenome (GOLD analysis project Ga0351893, IMG submission 206765) | Enriched cells from coal bed in the Powder River Basin, Montana, United States - Total cells FGM rep3 HSBNCT.FGM.300.1.K15 ...
AGCCAATGACAAATGGAATCGGGTCACGCCTCTTCGACCGTCTCCAGTCGCAGGGCATTGCCCAACTCGGTGAGTTCTTCCCGGATATCACCGTAGACCGTCACCCGGTGCCAGGCGTGCCAATGCCGCATGAGTTTCTCCATATCGCCTTGCACGTCGCCCACCAGTTGGCTGCGACAGCCGCGCTCGGAGTCGTAGTTGCCCGCTGATTTCGCCCGGTGGATAAAGAGGGTCCTGCCCACGACGCGGAACGACGTCGTCATGTAGCCCGAAGGCATGAACGATTGTACGCACGCACCGCGCGGATCGCGATTGTGGAGCGTGCGGATGCGGTAGGGGCTTGCCGGCCGGTCCGTTCCCAGCATCTTGGTCGGCGCCATGCAGTGGGCGTAGATGATGTGATTGGTCGAGGTGTCGAGGGTGTCATGCACAATTCTCGCTCGACCGACACAAGGTCGAGCCGGGGCGGAAGCCTCTGCCGTCTTGCCGCGGCTGCTGCCGCGCGAAGCGGCGCTGTCCCACCGGCCCAGCCACCGGATGCCTTGCTTTCGCAATCGCCGCGGCGGTGTCGTGGAGCCAAGTTGCCGCGGAGGGCACAGGTCTCGGCCAGGCGGGATACCACAGCCCGCCGACCGGCGCTTCACGACGGTGCCTGCGGTGGATTTTCTCAAGCTGCCGGCAGGCAAGTCACGTGGCTCTGCAGCGGCTTGCGGAATCAGCGGTTCCTTGGAATTGTCTCAGGCTGGCTGGTCCGTCCTTATCATTTCGGGTGCAATTCGCCCTGGCCGACCGGCATGACCCAGTTGCTCTGCCACGCTATCGGCGAGCAACTCCCCGTGGCTGGGATTCCGAATTCAGGCCCCGAATGCCGGCGGCGCGACCGGGGAGAACAGCGGCTCGAAATAGCGTTCCAAGCATCGGCGTCACGCCAGCGCCCCGGACAACCCGGCCAGCGTCCGGAAAACGCGGGAGCTGACGTTCGTGGACGAAGCGACGTTCTGGTCGCCCTGTTGACTATCCCTGCCGCCAATCGGGTTGAGGGCAGTACGCGACGCGCGGCACAACGAATAAAGCCTGTCCTTTGTGTCTTGTCCTTTGTGTTTGCCGTCAGAACAAGCGGGGCAGACCCAGGTGTCGGCCCTTCGGCAAATCGCAGGACTGACGGCGACGTTCGCGGGGTACCGACAACGGAAGGATGTGGTGGCACCTGCATTTTCATCGGGCCGTACCCGCCTCGGCCACGAAAGCCAACTCTTTTCCGACGTGGCCCTCCAAAGCCTTGAATTTCCGGTGGCGAATCGGGCGACGTCGGAACAGACTGGGTCGATGACTGGACGAATCTCGGCAAACCCCGCCCGTACGCTTATGGAGTTTTGGCTCCACTTGACCAGCGCGACTGAGCGAGTGCCAGTTTTTTGGCATAGGTGGGCGCGACCCGTGCAGGTTGGACACCTCCCGTTTCCTGCTTGGGTGTGTTTGACCTGAGTGCATAACGACCACACCCAAGCGCGCAACAGGAGTCGGCCGAACTGTGGCGAGAAACACCGCCCGATCGAGTTCGGGCTGCGGCGGAAGTGCGCCATGTCTGTCATCCCGGCGCGCAAGGGCCTTGTCGAGAACTGCCTCGGTGTGCCGGACCGATGCGAGTAAAGAGTCCGTGAGAATTTCTTAGCGACGCGCATCTAATGTCCGTAACTGACTGGATCGCCGACTGTACGCGATTGGCTGCTCACCCGCGTCACGGCACAAGAACGAGGCTCCTTTCCCCTCCATTCCGTGCGATTGAGCACGTGTCGGCCGTTCGGAAAGAACCTGGACCAGATATCCTTGACGATGTTCATCTCACTCTGAACGCGGTCAGCCGGTGCGTTCAGTTTGAAGTGCAGTACCTTTGCCAACCTGATCGTCCTATTGCTACACGAAATGTGTCTCGGACCGTACCCCTTGCTGCTCCCATCAGTATCAACGCGGTCGCACCGGGAGCGTCATTTAAGGCTCCCTGTATGTCTGGTGGCTGCACCGATAGATACTCGCCGTCGCCCTTGTACTCGCGAACGAAGCCGGTCATCTGCTTCTCGAATTCCACGGCCAACGGGTAGTCCGCCGGTTACCTAAATCCTAGCAGATCCTCGGGGTCGCCGTAAATCGCCCACTCGAAGTTGAGGTACATCACGTTCGTCCTTTGGGGGTGGACTTGACGTGGCTCTGCTGGCCGATCGGGAGCCGGGTATGGTCCGGTAGAAACTCCATCGGGAAGTCGACCAGGCCCGTGGAATCGCCCTGTAGGGCCTTGATGCGGGACTCGCGGTCGCGTTTCGCTGCGTACTTTTCAGCCGCCTTGGTCACATCGACCGAAGCGTTGAAACGCAAGTTCGCAGCGCGGTCGGTCGGCCCTACCGGTGTGCCCAGACGGATCTCGGTTGTGCGCTCAGGTCACATCCACCTCGGGCACTTGCCGTGCCTTTTCGCCAGACTGCTCAGGTCGGCCCGCCCCCCGTCGCCGAGATTCAGTCGGTTGCGCGCTTGGGTGTTGACGACCTATGCGCGCAACGGCAACGTCCAAAGTGGCTCGGTCGGCGCATACCTGAGTACCATGGGGGGGACCCGTGACCGGCCACGGAACTCGTTCGGAAGCGACGGTTTTCTCCGGCAAACGGGTGGAACGGTTTTGAAACGTCATCGCATGACCTGGAACCCACACACAGCCGCGGGCCGGAAGTTGGTAAGCGGCAGGGCGTTCGGGGCGAATCCGGCAGTTTTGAGAATCGAGGTGTGTTGCATGACGTCTCTCAAACCTCAGCGTTTCATGGTGGCGAGCGTTTCGGTTAGCCGTTTTGCGATGAGGTCCGCGATCATCTCGTCGGCCTCCTTGTTGGTGTGGATGAGGTCGGCGCTGATGAGTTCCTTGATGCGTGGCTGGATGAGCCCGTGGATGTCGGTCACGGGCACGTTCAGCTCCTTCATGACGGCCTCGGCGGCGGCATTGAAGGCGCGGCAGTTCGTCAGATAACGCGGCGAGCGGGGGATGATGTTGTCCGCCACGGTGCCCGTGGAATTGGCGAACAGACACACCGCGCCCGCTTCGCGGATGGTCGCCACCACCTGCCGCAGTTTCTCGGCGTAGGGATGTTCATCGCCCGGTTGGGCGCCGGCAAACATGTGAATGCCGATGTTGAAATGCACGATGTCGAACGGTCCACGCTCGGCGAGGAAGCGTTTCAGATCGTCGCCTTTGGTCGCGGTGTCGGTACGGTAGAAGCGCGGTTCCATGCTGGCCCAGGTGCCTTTAATCATGCTCGATTCCCCGATGACGTTGGCTTGGCCCTGCATGCGGCTGCGCACGCCCGGCAGATAGTGGCCGGAGATCGAATCGCCGATGATCAGCACGCGCGGCAGCCGCGGGTCCTCGATGCCGAGGTCCGCCCGCGGGGTGTAACGCAGCACTTTCGCGTCAGGATCGAGATTCAGTTCGGTGACGGAGAGATGCGTGTCGGTGCGAAACGGCGCGGAGGGAGCGCCTTCGGCATCCGTGAGCGTGGCGCCGCGCGACGGCAGGTCCTCGTAGGCGTAGCGCACGCCATCCGGCTTCGAGAGGCCGGGCGCGGAGAGCACGACGGTGTCGCCCTCGATGCGTGCATCCGCCCAGACCCAGCGAAACAACGACCAGGCGATGGCAAAGCCTCGCAACTCGCCGCCTGTGGCCTGGAGTCCGCCTCGGGTCTCTGTGAAACGCAGGATCACCTTGTCGCCCTGCGTCTGGCTGCCGGCAAGCACCGGGCCGGAACGACCGCGGCCCTGCAGGACATTCACGATGCGCGGTGCCACCTCCCGCGCCGTTGGATCCGCCTCCAGGTCGATGGTGGTGACGATACGTGCCTTGGCCTTGTTCGCCGCGGCGCGCTGCGCCTCGCGCAACTCGGCGGCCAGCCGTCCATCGAGGCCAAACGGTACGGCATAACGGTGCGGCCGCGTCTCCACGACGGCCACGGGCAGCTCGGCATCGCCGAACGCGGAGCGCCAGCTCGCGATCATCACCGGCAGCAATTGTCCGTGCTGAAACGCGCGGCTCTGGCTGCCCCAGTCCTCGCCCGCATCCCACACGATGCCGCTCAGCGCCGCTGGGACGAGCGGCGCCAGGCAGGCGTTCCAGATCCCGGACGGCTCCTGTTTCGGCAGCATGTCCACATCGTCCGGTCTGGGCTTCGGCGGCGGATTCAGCGGCAGCTTGCGCTGCATCTCCAGCCACGCCGCCAAACGCTGCTCATAGGTGCCGACGGTGCGGTTTTTCCAGGCAGCGCTTTGATAGTAATCAAGCACGGGCTTGGCCTCGGGCGTGGCCGTCAGCGTCTCCCGGCTCATCCACGACTCGATTGTATACGTGCCCGTCACGCAAATCACGCCCACCGGGACCTTTCTCTCCGCCGCGAGTTGCCTTCCGACGTGATAGGCCAGCGCGGAGACGCTTTTCACCGAGTCGCTGGCCGCCGGTATCCAGCGTCCTTTCGCATCGCGCTGCGGCTCGGTAGCGGAGCCCTCGCCCATCATGAACACGCGCACCGGCGCGGAAGGCGGGTCCGCAGCCGCATCCTCGTCCTTGCCACGCTGCGTGAGGCCCGACCGGCCCGCGCAGAGAATCACATCGCCCACCACGATGCCGCTGATACTCACGGGCTTCACAGGCGGTGCCGAAACCGTCATGACGGCCGCCGTCGCGCTGGCGGGCAGCGGATCGAGAAGCACCTGCCAGCGCCCGCCCGCATCGGCCACCGCCGCCCTCTTCTGCGCGGCAAACTCAACCGTGACCGTCATTCCCGTCTCCGCCCAGCCCCACACGGATACGGGCTTGTCGCGTTGCAGCACGGCGTTCTGCGAAAAGACGCCGGAGACCTTTAATTCCGCCCCAGGCAGCGAATCGGGCGGTGCCAGCAGCAGGGCGGTGAGAGCGGTGAGCACGACTTTCATTTTGTGTTCCTCCGTTTTCGGGGACCGTCTCCTACGTTATCTACTTCCTTGGGGCGAATTTCAAAACGAGCGGTTCGCTCTCAACTTTTTCAAGACGCGTAGTCTCCACTTCCATGACAGCCTCGAAATCCCCGGCATCGTCATCGAGCCAGACGGAAAACTCGAATGGAAAGACGTCATCCTGCAGGCTCTTCCATTCTCCTTCGCCCTGCCGCCAGCGGCATCGGGCGGTGATAACATCTTCCGGCAACGCGTCCGTATAGACGAACGCGCTGGACAGTCCCCGCCCCAGGGAGAGTAGCATGCCGTTGACTTTGCCAAAGGGCGTTTCGAGTGTCTTGATGCTGCCGGGCCCCAGTCGAGGCGCGGCCGGATCAAAGATCTTTGCATGCAGGATCGTTCTGGATTCCGCCGGGCTGATGGCGAAGGCCTGGATCCCTTTGGCGGCAAGCTTGAATTCCAGTTTGCCACCCGGATACGCTCGTAGAGGACCGGCGCTGTTATTCTCCCATTGGCGCATTGCGGCGCACGCGGCCACGGCGACTCGTGATTTGTTCAGTTGCGCCGTGGCCTGCTCCTCGCAGAATGATTGGTTCCAAAAGGCGAGGTAAAGCTTCCCGTTCCCCCAGGCGGCCAGCCAGTCGATTTGCGGATTGTCGATGGCGAGGAGGTCGGAGGGGCACCAAAGCCGCACATTTTCTTCATCGTAGAAACGGCCGGGCAGAGCGCCATAGACATGCACCCGAAAAGGGCTGCCGGACAGGGTGCTGCCCGGGAAGGCGATTTGTCTGGCGGACCGATCAAAACAGTCCGTGACCAGGAAGTCCAGCATCGCCCCAATGAATTCCCAGGCGTGTCCGGGGTTGATCGATGAGTAGTTCAGCTTCCAGATCGGGTGTTCCGGCGCGTCCGGCAGTTCCGTGACCAGGGAACGCTCGGTGCGGTTGTCCCCGGCATAGTTGGCGTAACGCCCGACCAAGCCCCACCGCGCCACCGTCCGCAAGAATGAATCGCCGGAATAGACGGCGGTGCGCAGGAGTTGCGGCGGCTGGTTCGGCCAGAGTTCCGCACGGTGATGGGAGAAGGATTCCAACCCGATCTCCGAGCCGCGCCAGGCGGGCGCCCGTTGTTCTCTCGTCGGCAGTCCCTCGGGCGGAGGAAAACCCCAGGCCTTGTGCCGGCCAAAGGAATGAGCATGTATCGGCACCTGGCCACCGCGGTCGTAGATCATGTCCCGATCGGGCACCGTGGGGAACAGATTCACGCCCGTGGAAAGCTGCGCATAAATACGCGCCCGGGCGGTTTGCAGGAAGCGTGTGTCCCCCGTCGCTTCATAGAGTTCCAGAAAATCCATGTAGGAACCGCTGTTCCCTTTGAGCCCCCGTTGGCCCGCCGATCTGGCCGCTTCCAGCCGGGCCGCGTTCCCCGTCAGTTTCCAGTCGGCCAGCAAGTCCATGATCCCGCCGGCGGGAGCTGTCTGCTCCGCGTAGTGCCGGAAGGCGTACGTCCGGTGCTGATAAAATTCCCACAGACTGACCAGTTGCGGCAAGGGGACGTACGGTTTGCCCAGACGCCGGTCCCGCGAACCGACCTGGCCCGTGTCTTTTACGTCGTAAGGCGAGAACACATTACTTGTCCGCGAGAGCGCAAACTCGACGGCGGGAAGCGCTCGCGACCGATAGAAAGCTTCGTCGTCAAGCACCATCGCCGCGCTCAGGCCGTACAGGGGCGAGAAGGGCTTGAAGATCCCCGACTTGTCCGACCAGTAGTCGTAATACTTTTGCTCGGCGTGCCACAGGGCATAATTCTCCCCGTTGCGGTCTACCAGATAATCCCTGACGCGCGCGATGGTCGCATTGAGAGAACCCGGGCCGGAGTTGTCCCGTTGGTCGCGGACACCGTAGATGCTTACCGCCACATAGCGGTAGGATGCCTGCCAGTCGCCCGGCCGTGAGACGAAAAGCAACTTGAAATCTCGGTGCTCCCCGGCCGCCATCCTGGAGGATTCCGCGCCCATCACCGGGGCGAAAATCACAGGGGTCAACCGCCTCTGTTCCTTACGGATCATCGTGCCGAAACGCGAGGTCTTGAAATCCACAAGTTTCTCGGTGAAGGGGACACTGGCCGGGTGCGCCACGACAAGGAAGTTCTGATGGCCGTCGCTCACCTGCGCGCGAGGCAGTTTTTCCGTGACCTCGGCCACCATGTGGTTGAACTGTCTTCCACCCCTTCCCGCCGCCAACTGCGGTACGGAAGGAGCCGCCTTCTCCTCCACAGCAGGCGCACCGGTAAACGCCACCGCGTAGTATCCAGGCTTGACGGCGGTCAAGGTGTAGTGGATCTGCGGGTCTCCCGCGCCGGCCGGCAAGGTCAGCCCGGCGACCAAGGTGAAGTTGGGGTTCGGGGTAAACTCCCAACGCATGCTGCGGTCGTCGAGGAGCGTCTTCTGCGGAAGCAAATCGAACCTCTCTCCGGCCAGAAACGGGTTGGTGGTTCCCTGCGCGTATTGGCCCGTGACTTTCAATCGCCCTGGACCGTAGTCCCAAGTCCGGGCCCCCTTCGCGTCTTCGGTGACACGTGCTGCTAATCCCATTTCCTCTTTCAACCAGCGATTGAGGTCGTCGACAGGCTGCTGGTATTTCGCCCAGCGCAGCGACGTGCGCGGAGCGAGAGGATAATTGCTGTTGTTCCGGTGATAGCCTGGCTCTTTGGCGCTATACAGAACCGTGAATGATGGGGTCAGCCGCACAGGTTGCTCCTGGCCCGTGGTGACCTGGATGGCCCCGTCCTCGCGGAGTTCGAGGCGATACGTTTCATTGGTGAGGGTTTCCGCCGAGGTCGAAGCCATCGGCAGGACCAAAGCGGCGATCCCCAACAGTCGGCAATCGATTCGAGATATCATTGGCGGTTCTCCGCGTTGCGCCACCGCTCGTAGAATGCCTTGTTGCGGACCGAGTCGGGCCAGTCCGCCTCGCATCGGGCGTAGAAATCGGGGCTGAGGATCCGCTGCCAGTCAAGTCGCACGACCGCTGCGACAAACTCCGGCTTGAGCCGGGCCACGCCCTCGGTCAGTCCGAAATCCAGCAGGATCTCGCAGCTGGCCCTCGGCAGCCCTTCAAAGTCTTGATTCAGTTCGCCGCGCAGACGCTCGCGCAGCTCGCCCGCGACCGCCTGGATCTGTTCCCGCAAGGCCCGCTCGGCGTCGGCGGCAGACCACCCCTCAAGGTACAGCTTCTTGTCGGCAATCGTCTGCCGGTATCCGATCCGGCGTCCTTGTGGAGCGGAGTAGGGATAGAATCGACCGTCCGCTCGCAACCCGTGGTTGTCGGGATTGGCCGCAGCCTTGAGGTAATCGACAAAGCCATCCATCGGCGAAACACTACCCGGCGGCTGCGCCGTCGGATCGAGCGTGCTGCCATCCAGCATGGCGCGTTCCGGCGGCTCGGCGGCTGTGCAGGGGGAGAGCGGGATTGCCAGTAACAGCAGGATGGCCAGGATTGCCGGGATGTGCTTCATCGTTTGCACCTCTTCGGTTCGAGATGTTTCATTCCGCGGTCGAACCCACTTCACTGTCGGACGCGATCGGCATCCGTCCGTTAGCTCAACAATGCGTATCTCGCCACGCGTGACATCCACAGTAACCGTGGCTCCCTGGATCCGCAATCGCCCTGCATCGCACCCTGCATCGCACCACTCCCATGCGTGCATGCGTTGACAACAACAAAGGTGGCAGGACAACAACAAAGGTGGCAGGAACCGATTAACGGTTTTCGGTGCCTGAAACCTTTGCAGCCCACGGCGGCGCGGCGAAGTGGGGGCGACGCGCGGCATGACCCAACACCAGCGCCTGTTCCTCGTCCAGGCACGCAATGCCGAGCCTCGGCAAGCGTGGTGGGATGTCGGCCCCCCCAAGGCAAGCTTACTGCCGTGCAGCATCAGATCATGCAGGTCCTCTGGGAGAGTGGCGATCCCGGCGCCACGGCCAGCGAGATTTGGCAGATGGTGTGCGCCGACCGAGCGGTAGGGCGCACCACGGTACTAAAACAAATCCAGCGGCTGGAAGATCGCCAGTGGCTGCGGCGGATTCCAGGGGAGGGCGTGGTGCGTTACGTCGCCGCCCTGGATCGCGAGCAGACCGCGAGGATGTTGGCGGCCGAGTTCGTCGACAGTTTTTTCGGCGGCTCGTTGAGCGAACTGGTCCTGAGCGTGCTCGATGCGCGGGACATCACGGCCGGCGACTGGCGCAGCAGGGAGTATGCCATAACGCGTTGGAGCCCGCCAATCGGGCTTGAATCAGCCACGTTCATTAGGCGGTCGCGCCTCCGACATCCGAAGATCTTCATCGGTGTTTCGCAGAACCGCACCGTAAATAGGAGCATACTACCGGATCCTCGCACCGGAGACGGCCGCTTCATAATATTTCCGACCCATGGTATAATCGCCGCCTTCCCGTGATGTTCCCCGAACGGTCACCAATGGCTCGATGGAACCCGCAGCCACGGGCGGCGGGGTAATCAGCGGTATCGCCCCTGGCTGCGGGGGGCAACGAACATGCCCTCCCACCGAGCTGTGCGCAGGGGCCTCGACCTCAGCAGGAAGTTCGGCAATGAAGAACTTGGAGCACATGCCCGCCCCGAGCGGCGAAGCTCTCGCCCGCCTGCGTCATCGGGTTGCCGAATTGGAAAACCAGTTGGCTTGCCGCCGGCAGGCGGAAGCCGACCAGCGGCAGATCAACGACCTTCTGCCCGTGCTGGTCGCCACCGCCGGCTTCGACGGTTATTACCGCGAGGTAAACGCGGCCTTCGAGAGAATTCTCGGATGGTCCGAACAGGAGTTACTGTCGCGGCCGTTCTTCGAGTTCATCCATCCCGCTGACCGGGCGGAAGCCGTCGCGGTCTTTGACCGGCTCGGGTCCGGCGAGCCGGCGTTCAACGTCTTGAATCGCAACGTCTGCAAGGACGGCACGTACCGCTGGATCAAGTGGCTCGTCGTTCCCTTGCCGGGCCGCGACCTCGCGTTCGGGATTGGGCAGGACGTCACGGAGACGAAAGCGGCCGATGACGACCGCCAGGGAACGGAGCAAGCGTTGCGCGAAAGCGAGCGGCGGCTTTCTACTTTGCTTTCGAACCTCCCCGGTGCCGTCTCCCGCTGCAGAGCGGATCCTGACTGGACCGTCGAGTTTGTCAGCGACGGTGTGCGTTCGCTGATGGGCTGTGATCCCGCGACGTTGATGGGGCGACCGGGAACTTGTTTCTACGAGCTGATTCATCCCGACGATCGTCTCCGCGTCTTGGAGGTGATGCAGGAGGCGCTTGCGGAGAGATGGCAATATCGTTTGGAATATCGCTTTTGCACCCCAACGGGCGAAGAAAGGTGGCTTTGGGAGCAAGGGGTCGGCGTCTACTCGGAAAGCGGAGAATTGGAGGCCATCGAGAGCTTTACGACGGATATCACGCCGCTGAAACGCGCCGAATTGGAGATTCGCGAAGCGCGGGAGGAACTCGAACGGCGCGTCGAAGAACGAACCGCGCAATTGGCCGAAGCCAACCGAAAACTGAAGTGCGAGCAGGACGCGCTCCGCCGGATGTTACAAGCCGGCGACCACGACCGGGAATTAATTACCGACCAGATCCACGACGGGGTGGCCCAGCGGCTGTTGGGGGCGCTGATGCAATTCGAGGCTTTTCGGCAACGGGAATCTCATGTGTCCACCGACGCGCAAGCGATCTTTGCGGACGGCTTGGCGGCTTTGCGTCAAGCGGCCGCCGAGGCCCGCGGCCTGATGAATCGGACCCGGACGCCGGTCCTTCGCAAGTTCGGGCTTAAGGCGGCGATCGCCGATTTGATCGATCAATTCGGCGACCAGACGGGCACGCCGGAAATCATGTATCGTTGCGACGTCCAGTTCAGACGGCTGGCCTCCGTGCTGGAAAACGCGATCTTCCGCGTGGCCCAAGAATCGCTCGTCAACGCATGTCTCCACAGCCGGGCGGAACGAGTTCGCGTGGCGCTCGTTCAAGGCGGCGACGAAGTGACGCTGGAGGTCGAGGACAATGGGATTGGATTCGACGTGACCCAGATTGCCAACGGCCGCTTCGGCTTGGACGGCATTCGCGAGCGGGCGCGATTGCTCGGCACAGGCCTGGTCGTCGCCAGCGAGCCGGGCCGGGGCACCCGAATCCGGGCCATGTTTCCCGTGATCGCCGCGAACGAACAAGACCCCGGCGACGATTGAGTTGAGGCGTTCGGCGTCCGCCGCTCGCCGACCAGCGGCGCGTCGCCCTCTCGCTCATGGAAAAAACGGGAACAGCTTCCGCAACTCGTCTTTGTTCGGCTGCCGGCCGTATTCGCAGATCTCGAACGCCTCGGCGTACTTGACCTGTTTGCCTTGCTCGTCGCCATACAATTCGACCAATTTTGCCCGGCATTGATCGGCGATTTGAGCGGCCCGCCGCCGGAAGCCCTCGCGTAAGCGAGTGAAGGCGGCTTTGCGCTCTTCCTCGTTCTTGGGCAGACGGCTCGCGTTCCCGGTGGCCCCTCCTTCGATGAACTGGGACTCCATCGTTGCCAACGCATCGATCTTCTGCTCGATCACCGCGTCGATCGCGACCACAACGTCCGGCCGAAACGGATTGGGGATTTTGAAGTTGTCGAATGAATACAGAAAAATGGGGTTCTTCTTCAGCGGCGGCGTATCCGGGCACAAGAAGGGCACGGCGACCATGTACGCGGTGTCTTGCATCAGCACACCTGTATAGCGATGGTCCGGATGATAGTCGTTGGGACGATGACCGATGACGATATCCGCGTTCCATTGGCGGATCAGCCGCGTCATGATCTTGCGGTTCTCCAAGGTCGGCATCAGTTCGCCGTCGTGAATATCCAGCACTTCCGTGGTCACGCCCAGGATTTTGGCGGCGGCTTGCACCTCCGCATTGCGGCGCAGCGCCAGTGGCCCGCCGGCCATGCCCCAGTGGCCGATGTCTCCATTGGTCATGGAAACCATTTTCACGGCGTGGCCTTCTTGGGACCACAGGGCCGATGCTCCCCCGGCGCGGATCTCGCAATCGTCCGGATGCGCGCCAAAGACGATAATCCCCAGCTTGCCGTCGTCCGGCCGGATAAGCGAACCGGCAAAGGTTTTCGTCGTCGAATACTCGGTCGAAAGCGAATTCTCGACGATAACGCCCAGGGGCATGGAGAATTGTGCGCCGGTACTCTCCAACTCGACAATGGCGCCCAAAGGGGGCGGAGGCGGAGCCGGCAAGTGCGGAAATTTTGCTTCCGGATTTCTCGGAGGCGTCTCTCCCGGAAACGTGAATCCGAATCCCGCGGCCAGTAGCAGCCCGAGAACGATTCCACTGGAAAACAGATACCATGATCGCATCGCTGTGTCTCCTTTGGCGCGTGAGGTCAACAAGACGATTCTCCGACGTATGACACGCTCGCCAGCATCGGTCGTCTTCACCATGTCCGGAACGATTAATGTATCGCAACCGAGCCCGTCTGCCAAACCGGCGTCCGGCGCAATATAATTGTCGCTGAGGTCGCTGATGAACCAATCGTTTCCCACGCCGCGAAAATCACCTGCATGGAAGAGTTTTTGGCGTCTGCTCCTGTTTGGGTTGTCCACGTACGTGGCGATCGTCGTTATGCTGGCATTGCTGCAACGAGCGTTGATCTACCTGCCAAGCCGCGCATCGCGGATCGACCCTCGGGACGCGGGCCTGCCGCCCGGTCGAATCCATACAATCACGCTGCGGACCGATGACGATCTGGAACTGCGCGGGTGGCACCTGCTGCCCAACGGCCAGTCGGCGGCAGATCGAACGCAATGTGACGAGCAATTGGCGCTCGGCCGCCCCGTCGTGCTGTATTTCTCCGGCAACGCCGGGCACCGCGCATGGCGGATCGAGGAATTCGAACTGTTGACGCGATTGGGCTGCGATGTGTTCGTATTCGACTATCGAGGCTACGGCGACAACGCCGGTTCGCCCAGCGAACAGCGGCTGGCGGCCGATGCGGCTGCCGTTTGGCGTTACGCGACGGAGGCTCGCCGCATCGAACCGCGCCGCCTGATTCTGTTTGGCGAGTCGCTGGGCGGAGGCGTCGGCGTCCGGTTGGCCGCGGACCAGAGTGTCAGCGGAACGCCGCCCGGCGGACTGGTGCTTCGCGCCACGTTCAGTTCGCTGCCCGACGTCGCCGCTTACCATTATCCCTGGTTGCCCGTCCGCTGGCTGATGATCGATCGCTATCCGTCCGTCGATCGCATTGGGCGCGTCAGCTGCCCAATCCTGCACCTGCACGGCAGGCGAGACACGATCATCCCGATCCAGCTCGGCCGCCGCCTATTCGACGCTGCCCCGCCGCAATCCGCCAGCGGAATTCCCAAACAATTTGTCGAATTGCCGACGGCCGGCCACAATGACATCTTGGGCGTGGCCGAAGCCGAACTTCGAGCTGCCTTAGGCGAGTTCCTGAAGCAATCCCAGTAAATCTCGGCTCCGAAGCTAACGTAGAACTCCCGAAACGAGAAAACCCGCGTTTTCTGCGGGAAAACGCGGGTTTTCGTGGATTTTCGGCCAGTGACCCCGACGGGACTCGAACCCGTGTTGCCGCCGTGAAAGGGCGATGTCCTAGACCGCTAGACGACGGGGCCTGAGCATTCTGATAAGCAACGTGCTTGCCTGAATGAGTCGGTATTAAAAGGATCAAGAGCGGAAACGTCAAGTGGCAGTTGACGATTCTGTCCAGAAAATGGTGAGCGAAAGGCGATAGCCACCCTCATCGGGCGGGAGTGAAAACAAGGTAGGAAAGATGCGACAAGCTGCAGAATTGATCAGTTCTCGGTCGTTAGCGGATGCGGTTCCACCTCAGTTGGCTTCGTCTGCTCCGCTTCGTGCCGTTTGATCGCGTCGTACACCTCGCGACGGTGAACTGGAACTTCCTTGGGGGCTTCCACCCCCAGCCGCACTTTGTCGCCTCGAATTTCGACGACGACAATTTTTATGTCGTTGTTGATGACGATGCACTCATTTTTCTTCCGCGACAAAACCAGCATGATGCCATTCCTTTGCCCAACTCCTCAGCCCGCTAACGATCGATCCCATTCTTATTATTAGGACTTCGCCCCATTCAGGCAAATCGCAGCCCTTGCTTGGAATGCGATTCCCCCTTATCTGAACGCAGTTCTTGCGTCGCGCCCTTTCCACTGTACGTGAACAGAATGGGTAGTCAAGCGAAGTCTGGTAAACCAAGGTCAATTTTTCAACAACGAAATCCTCAAAATGCAGCCGTAACTAGTACGCTTGGTTTTTCCAACGGGTTCATTCAATGTGGGCCAGTTTCTGAACTGTTGCACGGCCCGCCGTTGCGGAATCGCTTCGGTCCTCTATAATACGCATAAATTTAATCCAACGGATAATCCGAAATCTCTCCGCGCCAACGACTTAGGGATTTTCATGTTCTTGTGGCTGCGTAACGTCAGAATGACTATCTGGACTGTGGCCCAGGGCATGGGGGTGACGCTTCGGAATTGGGTAGCTACTTATCGCATCGACCGGAAAACTTTTACTGAACAATTCGAATATCCGGAGAAACCCCTCGCGGTATCGGCGCGATATCGCGGTTTTCACCGCTACGATTTGACGACCTGCATCGCATGTGACCAGTGCGCCAAAGCCTGCCCGGTGGACTGTATTTATATTGGCAAGGAACGAGTTACCAACGGAAAAGGCTTCCGGATCACCGGCTTTACAATCGACTACACGAAATGCATGCTTTGCGCCCTGTGCGTCGAGCCTTGTCCGGTGGACTGCATTTTCATGGGGTCCAATCATGACCTGAGTTGCTACAGCCGCGATGGCTGTCTGGTCGATTTTTCCCGTCTGCCGTTGGACGTGGCTTGGGGCCGAACCACGTTGAATCCGACGGCAGTGGCCCAGGCGAAGGCGGTCCCTGCACCGGTTCATGGGGGCCCTAATTCCTAATGTGGGTGCCGGATTCCGCGGCGGACGTATCAACGAAGGTTTTGCATACGATGACTTCACGACTTCAGAGTACATCGCGTACATTTACGGTCGACCAGGCTAACGCAACCTTGCCCTTAGTCCGAGCTATTACCAAAGATCTCGTAGGCCTATCGCGGCAGTTGACCGAGCGAAGACTGCAGCTGGCGGAACTGGTCGGGGGCCGTAGCTTGCGTCCCGGCGATCCGTACGCAGACGAGCTGCTGGAAAGCAAAAGAGAAAACGAGAAAGAATTGGCCCGTGTGCAGGGGTTCGTCGACGAACTGCTGGAATTGGGGGTCGAACCGAAACACGCTTTGGATGGACTGATCGATTTTCCGTCCAGCTTGGACGGGAGTCCGGTCTACCTGTGTTGGAAGCTGGGAGAACCGGAAGTCATGTATTATCACGAATGGGGGGCGGGATACGCCGGCAGGAAGCCTTTGCCCGCCACGGTCGCTTCCCCCGTTCACAACGACGAACTCGAACATTCCTGCCTGTGAGAAGGTAATTCATGTCACCCTCGGAGGTCTCGTCCCTGGCCATCGTCGCTTATTTGGCGCTGTTCGCCACGGTCGGTATCCTGTTTTTGTTCGTCAATCTGCTGCTGGGGCGGTTTCTTCGCATATCCAATCCGCACAAGGAAAAGCTGGAAGTGTACGAATGCGGCGAGCCGACGATCGGTTCGTCTTTCGTTCAGTTCGACCTGCGGTTTTATGTTGTGGCGCTGCTGTTTATCATCTTCGACGTCGAGGTGGCTTTCTTCTTTCCCTGGGCGACGGCGTTCGGCAAAGCGATGCACTTGGCCGACGCGCGATTCGCCGTGGTCGAACCGGAGTCCTCGGAGCTGACCGGCGAGGCCAGACGGCTGTACCGCGAACTGGGGGTCATCGATCCCGTTTCCCCGACCGAGATTCCGGCGAGTTTGAGTGGCCGACTGGCCTTTGACGCAGATTCCGCCCAGATCATCAAAGCCGGCGCACGGCAATTGGCGTGGCTGACGATCCTCGACATTGCGATCTTCTTCGCCGTTCTGATGGTCGGCTTTGCTTACGTGTGGAAACGAGGCGACTTGGATTGGGTTCGGGCGGTCGCCCGCGAAGCGCCTCGACGTACGGCAGGCGGAGCGGCGCGACGCGATTTGGTCGAGGACCCCATAGGTTCGGTGTAATGCGATGAACTTCGTAGAACTTCGTAAGGCTCTCCAAACAAGATTTGGCGCCGCATTGCCCGACGCCGACGCCGATTCCGGCTGGATCGATTTGCCGCCGGCGTTGCTGCCGGCGGTGTGCCAGTTCCTGCGCGACGAGCCGCGGTTGCACTTCAATCTGTTGAACTGCATCACGGGTGTCGACTACTGCCACGTCGATCCCAAGAAAGCCGCCAAGTCACCGTGGCCGCCGCACTTGGAGATCGTGTACCACTTGTCGAGCCTGACGCACAAGCACACGCTGGTGCTGAAAATCAAGACGCCGCGTTGGAAAGATGACTGCGCCGGCCAATTGCCCGAGGTGCCGTCGGTCAGCGGCATTTGGAAAACAGCTTTGTGGCACGAGCGTGAAGTCTACGATTTGTGCGGCGTCTGGTTCACGGGACATCCCGACTTGCGCCGCATCTTATGCCCCGAAGATTGGGTCGGGCATCCGCTGCGCAAGGACTACGAACAGCCGCTGGAGTACCACGGCATTCGAGGGCGGTAGAAGCCGCGAGAGGAAGCATGACGACAGCACTGCGTGAGACCGGGATTGTCGAGTTTGACGTTCGCACCGACGAAATGCTGCTCAATATGGGACCGCAGCACCCCAGCACGCACGGCGTGCTGCGGCTGGCGCTGCGGACCGACGGCGAGGTGGTTTCCGAGGTCGAACCGCACATCGGATACCTGCACCGCTGTGCCGAAAAAATCGGCGAGAACCTGACGCCGCGCCAATGGATTCCCTACACCGATCGCATGGACTACTTGGCCGGCATGAATATGAATCTCGGCTGGTCCATGACGGTCGAAAAGCTACTGCAGTTGGACCTGCCGGCCAAGGCTCAACATCTCCGAGTGATCATTGCCGAGTTGAATCGGATCGCCAGCCACTTGGTGGCAATGGGTGCCTATGGACTTGATTTAGGCACGTTCACTCCGTTCCTGTACGCCTTTCGCGAACGCGAGCGGATTCTGGATTTGTTTGAAGAAGCCTGCGGAGCGCGCTTGACGTACAGCTATCTTACGCCCGGCGGCGCGACGGCCGACTTGCCCCGCGGCTGGACGGACAAATGCCTGCTCTTTCTGGACCAATTCGAGCCGGTGATTCGGGACTACCATACGTTGCTGACCAACAACGTCATCTTTATCCAGCGCACGGCCGGCATCGGCGTTCTGACCGCGGACATGGCGATCAGTTACGGCTGCACCGGACCCGTGCTGCGAGCCAGCGGCGTGGACTGGGACCTGCGTCGCGACGGGGAACCGTTTTACACGCGCATGTACGACGGCTATCGGTTCGAGGTGATCGCACAAACCAACGGGCACTATCCGCAAGACCACGCGTATCCGCCGGTTCCGCGGGAAGCCGTCTTGGGCGACTGTTGGCACCGCTTCTACGTCCGCATGCTGGAGGTGGTCCAGTCGATCGATCTGATTCGCCAGGGAATCGAATTTTATCACACTGCGGCGGGCGACTGGGGGCGGCCCATCAAGCTGGCGCAGAAACTGCCGCCCGGCGAAGTCTATCTGGAGACGGAATGCCCCAAGGGCCAGATGGGTTTTTATCTGGTCAGTGATGGATCCTCGATCCCCTGGCGAGCTCGCGCCCGCAGCAGCAGTTTCTGCAACTTGTCGATCACTGCGGAACTGTGCCGCGGCTGTCTCATCGCCGACATTCCCGCCATCATCGGTTCGCTGGACATCGTCATGGGCGAGATCGATCGCTGAGAGGGCGCACCGGGAGAGGGCGCACCGGGAGAGGGCGCACCGGGCATTGCGACGCAAGAGAACCGCAGCGTCTTCATGTGCCTGGTACGAATTGATTGCTGGAGGTGCATTTGTCCCGCGAGATTTCTGACACGACCGAGTTTGCATGGCGCCGGCTGCGGCCGTTGTTGCTGGCCATACTGATCGGTGTCGCCGCCGGGTTGTCCGCCGCGGCGATGGAATGGGGCTTGCACGACGGGACCGATCTGTTGATCGGCCGGTTCATGCCGCAGAACTTGGGACGATTGGCGCAGTTCAATGCGGGACTCTTGCTGTTGCCGGTCCTGGGAGGCCTGTTATCCGGGCTGTTGCTGCGTTGGATTTGTCCGGGGGCCCGAATGCACGGGACCGAAGCCCTCACCCGGGCGTTTCATCACGATCGCGGCGTGATGGCGCTCCGTCCGCCGATGACCTACGCCGCCTCGTCTGTCGTGGTCATCGCCTCGGGCGGCTCCGCAGGCCCCGAAGGTCCGGTGGCCGCATTGGGGGCGGCGATCGGTTCGTCGCTGGCTCGGGTCTTTCGGGTTACACCGCGGCAGCGGCGGTTGATGCTGATTGCCGGATGCGCCGCCGGGGTGGGCGCCATTTTTCGCTGCCCGCTGGGCGGTGCGCTGTTTGCCGTCAGCGTCCCCTATAGCGAAGGCGACTACGAGTCGGAGGCGATCGTGCCCTCGGTGGTTGCCTCCGTGGTCAGCTATACCGTGTTCATGTCGCTGTGGGGTTTGGCCAAGCCGCTGTTGCCCGAGACGGGAGCCCTGGTGTTCGCCGCGGCGTGGGAACTGATTCCATACGCTTTCCTGGGCTTGGCGTGCGGCTTGGTGAGCATCCTGTTCAGCTTCTCGTTTCGCTTCGTTTCCGGGGTGCTGACCCCTGCGTTGCCCTTGCCGGACATGTTGCGTCCGGCGGTGGGGGGGCTGGTGACCGGCGGCTTGGCGTGCCTGGTCCCAGCGGTCATCGACAGCCGCTACGACTTTGTGCGACAAGCTCTCGACGGATCGCTGTTCGCCGGTTCCGCCGGGCTTTCGTGGTGGCATTGGAGCGGTGTGCTGGCGGCGGTCGTCGTGGTCAAATGCTGGGCGACCAGCGCGACGGTGGGCAGCGGAGGTGCAGGCGGTCTGTTGGGCCCCAGTCTGTTCCTGGGCGGGGCCACCGGGGCGCTGGTCGGCGCCGTGCTGGAGGCCCTGTTTCCGGGCCTGGTTCCCGAGGAATTGCGGCGGGCGTTGATCCCGGCCGGCATGGGCGGCGTATTGGCGGCCACAATGCGCGTGCCGCTGGCCGCAGTGGTGATGGTGGCCGAGATGACCGGTGGCTATCGGCTGATCGTACCCCTGATGCTGGTCTGTGCCTCGGCTTATGTGATCGGCCGCCGCTGGGGGCTGAATCGCGAACAAGTGCCGACCGCGGCCCAGTCGCCGGTCCATGCGGCTGACGCGGTAATTCGCATCCTCGAAGCCTCGCGGGTGCGGGATTTCCTCGAGCCGGACTGGCCGTACGAGCTGGCTCCCGACACGTCGCTGGCCGAGATCGCCAAGATGATTCAACCCGGCGCTCAGCCGATCTTCGCCGTGGTGGAAGGGGGCCGGCTGCGCGGAGTCGTGACGCTGCCCGGCTTGGAGCGATCGGCATTGGATCGTCATGTGGCTCAAACGGTGCTGGCCGTGGATATCATGACGGAAGACGTACCGACGCTGGCGCCGGAAGATGACCTGTACCACGCGTTGGAGATTTTCCGCCGTGGCAACTTGTATGTCTTGCCCGTGGTCTCCGACGCTGATGCGGGTCGCTGGCTGGGAATGCTGACCCGCGCGCGGGTTTTCCATGCGGTGGCCAAGCAGATCGAAGCCAGTCGCCGGGCGATTTTTGAAGAGTATCAAGGGCTGCTGGCCATGGACCAGGAGGCCCGCTTTGACCATCTGCTCTCGGCCGTGTCACCCGCCGGTGACGCGCCGATCCAGCGCCTGTTGGTGCCGCTGGACGCATTGGGCAAGTCGATTCGCCACTGCGGCTTTCGCACCCGTTTCGGCGTCCAGGTCGTCGCCGTCGAATTCGCCGACGGCAGGGTACAGATGCCGCCCGACCTCGACCGCCCCCTGCAGGAAAGCGATCGCCTGCTGACGCTGCGGGACGACAGCGGCGATGCCCGTGCGGCCAGAACATGAAGGCTTCGCACGGGGCGCGTCTCGACGATATAATCCGGGTACGAGCAGCGGGTAACTCGGCGGTTCCTTCCCGGCGGACCAGGTGCGAGTGAATGCTGCGGTGGTCGATTGTCGCGAAGAAGATCATGATTCGGGCAGAAGTGCTTCCGGCACCTGAACTCGAACCACGCGTTGACGGGATGAGCAAGTGGGAAAGTGTCCTTCCGCGTTCGGTTGAGGCATTTGTTCGAAAGCTATTTTGCACGAACGTATAGGTCCTTCTGTATAATGGAGTCGGCAGCAACTCCGCCAACGAAAACAGCGCATCCCGACTTTCATGGGAGACAGCATGACCAGTGACTTGCTGAAAGCAATTGAGTTGGCCCTGGGGGATCAATGGGACGAGGCCCATCGAATCGTGCAGCAGTATCCCGCCGACCCCACAGCGGCTTGGATTCATGGCGTCTTGCACAAGATCGAAGGCGACCTGGACAACAGCCGGTATTGGTATCGTCGAGCCGACAAGATGGAGTGCGTAGATCGCGAGCCGATGGTGGAGTTGCGAACCATCAGGGCGGCGATCGCGGGCTGAGGTGTTCTCCGTTTCAACCAGGGGGCGGGTCAACAGCTTCAGGGACACCGAGAACGATCCTGCTGTGCCCCGCCTGCTGGTGTTCCAGACCCAAGGCAGTTGAGGTCGAGACCGCGCGATCACTGCGGAGGCGAAGACGTGGAAATCGGAAGACTGACGGAAACCGACCTTTCGGCCCTGGCAAGACTGTACAAGCAGTTCTGGGGCGAGGACTCGTGCCTGGAGAAGATGCAGGCGACATTCCGCAGGCTCAGCGACCGCCCCGAGTACATCTTTCTGGCAGCCAAGCACGATGGTCGGCTGGTCGGTTCCGTGCTGGGAATTGTCTGCGACGAGTTGTATGGGGAGTGCGCCCCGTTTCTGGTCGTTGAGGACGTCGTCGTGGACGCCGAGTGGCGACGCAAGGGCATCGGCTCCGCATTGATGTGCGAATTGGAACGACTGGCCGTGGAACGTAACTGTGGCTACGTCATCTTCGTCACTGAGGCCGAGCGGGCGGATGCCCAGCGGTTCTACGAATCGCTCGGCTACCAGCCGGATGCGTATCGGGGTTTCAAGAAACGCCTGCGCAAAGCGGGGCAGTGAGGCCGCCATCTCATGACTGGCACCAAACGGTTGCCGAGCGGTTTTCCGTTCAGTTTGAGAAGGCACACTAGCCCCACGCGCGAGCGAGGGAATCACGGCTCTTCCTCGCTTGCGCGTCGGGCTAGTGTGACAACTCATCCTTGACGGCCAAGCGGCGAAAAACCGTTTGGTGTTAGTACAGCCCTCAAACACTTCGAGGTCCGATCCGGCCGGAATGCCGAGTTCTTCGGGTCCGATCGTCCCCGGGGCGGCGATCTCGAACACCTCCGGTCAGTATGACAACGCCACCCCGCGGTGAGTTGGCCGAGTCAGGCGAAGGTGCCTTTCTCGTTCCTCCGGGTATGGAAATTCTACCGGATGGGCCCGCGTTCGGGCGTGTATTGCTCGTCGTCGCGCACGACGTTGTCCACTTGGCGCGTCTGTCGGCCGCGATCGACAACCGGCGCACGGACGGACTGGAAGTAGTTCTTGTACAGCAACGTGTCCGAGGCCCGTACGCTGACCCCAATTCCCACGGACGACAGGCCGATCCAGTTGTCTTGGATCACGTTGGCCAACATGCGTGGCGGCCCGTCCAGGCCGGTGCCCGGTTGCTTGCCCAGGTCCATGGGAATGACGTTGATCCCGGCCAGCAGGTTGCTCCAGCCGCCGCCCCAACGCCAGTTACTGCCATACTGGGCGCCGCTGAAGGGGACCGTGCGGAGGATTTCGTTGCGGATCACACGATTGCCGAAGTTAGCCCAAGGCAGTTCAGGCCGATCGGTCTGCGGCATCCGCCCGCCTGCCCCTACCACGATGCCACCGCCGTCCGCAATGCGGCAGTCGCGAATCAAATTGAAAAAGTCGGGGGCTGTCTCATGAGCACCGGCGTCGTCCGCTTGGCGGTCGTCGTGAGTCATCAACGTCACGCCCAAAGAGCGGTCGCAGAGGTGCCGGTCCACGATGTTGTTGATGGCTCCGGCGTAGTACAAGTACAATCCTTTGGCGCAATCGACCTCCTGATTGTTGACAAAGACGGTTTCCACCAGGCCATTCATGATCACCACGATACTGGAACGATCCGGCACGACGCGCCAGGGACGATCCACGGTGAGGGTTCTCTTCTGCGTGTCGACGGCGCTGATCCGTCTCCATTGGCCCAGGCCCCGGCCACGAGCGACGACGGCGATGCGCCCCACAACCTTGCGATGGGGCTTCGCTTCGTCGTGTCCCTGGGGCCACCGCACCGTCGTAACGGTGGTCGGCGTAGCGGCCTCCAGCGGGCTTTCCAAGAATAGGCCGGCCCCTTCGACCAGGTACGTTTCGCCGGCATTGCCGCCCAGCACCGTGCGCTCGACGGTGTTCCCGGCGATGAAGTTCTGATAGTTGACGCCAAAATGCGTCTGCATCACCAGACCGCGGGTATCGCCGCTTAACAGGTTGTCCTCGAAGATGCAGCGTTCTGCGCCCCAAAACTTGAAGATGTGACCGCGCCAGCGGCGGTCAGCGAGAAACCGGTTCTGAGAGAACTGGCAGGACTCCAGCTTTCGCTGGCAGTTTACCCCGCCGGGCCCGTACGTTTCGCACCGGATCATCCGCAGTCGCCGCGCGTTGAAGATCGAGACGGGCGAGTTCGTGTACGCGTGCTCCGCCGACAGGCCATAATCCTGCCGCGACTCGAATCGCACGCGGTACAGCCCCACGTCTTCCACGTAGACCTCGTCGCGGCCGATTTCCAGCACGGGGGCCGTGGCCGGCATAAACCGCAGTGTCAGATCCTGAAGCACAAAGCGCCCCATTGCGTGGACCAGGGCCGGGCGAAACATCCGCCGCGTGGCGTCGGTCAGCTCGCCCGGCCGAAAGCTGGCGGGTTCCAGATTCGTGATGATGCTCTGGTGCATGCCCGCACCCCGGATGATCACCTGCTCCGGGATCACCAGCGTACGGCGGATGGCGTAGGTGCCCGGGGGCAGCAGTACGGTCCCGCCGCCAGCCGCCTGTTTCAAGGCCGTGACGAGCGATTCGGTGTCATCGCTCACCCCATCGCCGCGGGCTCCGTGGTCGCGCACATCGACCACCGGGCCGGCGGGTACCGGCTCTGCGGTGATGCTCAATGTCAACGGTTCGGACCAGCCATACTCGCCGCCGTGGCCGCCGTGGACGAAAACCTGGTACTGGCCGGGGGCGACATCATCGGGCAGCCAAGCGGACAAGCACCAGCGTTGCGAGTGACCGTCCTCGTGATGCGGGGCGGCAGGCCGCAAGGCCACCAGCTCGCAGCCGCCCTGCCGGCGCAGATACGCGCGAGCCGCCGGCAACTGGTAGCTCCAGGAAAACGTGCGGCCGAAGATGCGGATGACATCGCCGGGTGCCTGGCTGGCAGGACTGAGCCACTGGGCCTGCGGGCGGTTGACGACGTAGGGGCGGCTCCATTGCTTGCCGTCGCCGGCCCACAGCGCGGTCACCGCCGGAACGCTGATCCAGCTCTGGCGTGAACATCGCATCACCACCTGGAGATAGCCTGATCCCCCGCCGACGACTTCACCGTCCAACGATCCGGCAGGCGGCGCGTCGGGCACTGTCGGCGGCCGGTCAATCGCTGCGGCGTGGCGCGCCCCATCTTCCAGTGATTCCGCGCGAAAACTCCCGTCGACAGTGCCCAGACAAAACGACTTGATCTTCGTCGTCTTGGGGTCGAGCCCATCTCCGCAGACGATGATTACTTCACCGTTGCAAGCCGGTTCCGTGACCGTGGCGATTTCCGGCGCCGCCGCTGCATGGCTTGCCATTGTACTGAACGCCAAGAGGCTCGAAATCAACACGACGCACGCGCGGAGCTTCATTGTCGGGACGATCCAGGAAAATGACTGGCGGTTCACAGAGTTGACTCCTTCTCGATGCTTTCGGCTCGGAAGCCACCAGCGTACATCCGGCCCCGCGGGCTGTCCACCTCCAACGCCTGTGCTCTGATCGCGCGGCCGCGGATCGTCCGGCAGTTCACCTCGTACAAAACGTGGATCATGTGCCTCACGGACCTCAAAGGTACCCGAAGATCAGCCCCAGCGGATCGCAGAATTCTACTCTCTGTCGTCCGCATCCATCGTCTTGGACGGACTTCCGGCCGAACTTGCCCAATCGCTTCCGCGATACCCGCTTGTTCCGGCGGTGTTACTGGGACGGCTCGCGCCAGAACTATTCTTTGACAAGGTCCTGACGGGCCGCGAAGTGGTGGCGCAACTCATGGCGCCGCCCCTGGAGCTTTCCGCCGCCCAGGCGGTGCAGCGATTGAAGGGAGTGTTGCTCAGCCGGGACGGCTTGACCTCCAGCGTCGTCGTGTCCGTGGCCGATCCGGATCATGTGAATCGGCATCAGGCCGTAGCGTTCGTGTACGAATGTGCGGACCGCGTTGCCGGCCTTTCCGCCGACGCTGTGCACGTGGCCGGGACGACTTTGGACGGGGTCGCCATCGACGAAGCCAGCCAAGCTTCGCTGTTGCCGCTGACGCTTGGCTCGTTCGCCGCCTGCCTAGCCTTGATGGTTCTGGTTTTTCGCTGTTTAAACACGACGGCCGCGATCTTGTTGGTCGCGGTCTTCAATCAGCAACTGACGTTCGCGGCAGTGTACTGCACGGGCTGGCACATGGACAGCGTGCTGTTGCTAGCCCCCTCGCTGATCTTCGTGGTTACCGTGTCCGGCGGCGTTCACCTGACGAATTACTATCGCGACGCGGTGCGGGAACAGGGGTTGGAGGGCGCCCCGCTGCGCGGCTTGCGTCGGGGCTGGGTTCCCTGCCTGCTGTCCGCCACCACCACGTTGTTAGGCGTCGTTTCCCTGCTGGCCAGTCACTTGGTGCCGATCCAAAAGTTCGGCATCTACGCGGCGGTGATGGTCCTGGTCGGCACCGGAATGCTGTTTCTGCTGGTGCCTGGTTGGTGGGAGCAGTGGCCGCCGCGAAAGTGGGCGGCGAGATTAGCGGCCCGGCAGAATGAATCCTCCGCGGCCGATCGAATATGGACGCTGCTTTCCGGCGGCGTCATGCGCGCCCGCGTTCCGATCCTCGTGGCGGCCGTCGCGTGGACGATCGCTGGTTGCTGGGGCGTCACCAAGACGCGTTGCAGCGCCCGTATCCACGACATGTTTGATCCCCAGGCCAGAATCGTCAGGGATTACAACTGGCTGGAGCAGAACATCGGGCCGCTCGTGCCGATCGAGATTGTCGTCAAGCTTCCTCCGCCTCCGGCGGAAGCGAAGTCGTACGAAACGCCGATGATCGATCGGTTGCAGCTGATACGGAAGATCGCACGCGCGGTTCGCGGCGTGGACGGCGTAGATACCGTCACGTCGGCACTGACGTTCGCGCCGAACATTCCCGAAGGACGGATCTCCGGGACTCGCGCGATCCAGCGGGCGCGGGTCCTGGCCACGGATCGGCGGATCGCCGAACAATTGCCCGACCTTGTCGCGCTGCGTTACTTGAGTTTCGCGGATCGTGACGGGGCGGGCGCCCGGAAAGACGCCGTGCCGGATGGGGAGCATTGGTGGCGTGTTTCGGCGCGGGTGACGGCCAGCGGCGGGCACGACTACCAGCGCGTGCTGCGCGACGTCGAGCGGGAGACCGCCGCGACGCTGCAGGCCGCCTCGAACCCGTTCCCTGGGTCGTCGGCCATGTTCTCCGGAGGCATCCCGCTGGTGGAAAAGGCACAGGAACAGATGCTCCAGGATTTAATCAACAGCTTCTCCTCGGCCTTTCTGGTGATCGCCGCCGCCCTGGTGCTCCTGATGTTGGGATGGTCCATCCCCGACATGCTCGCCGCTCCTTCCCCGGCCGCCGCCTTGGCCGTTGCGGGCCGGAGTTTGGCGGCCGGTTTGACGGCCATGCTTCCCAACGTGCTTCCCTGTGTGGCCGTGTTCGGCGCGATGGGGCTGCTGGGCATCACAGTCGAAGTGGGGACCGTCATGACGGCCACGGTGGCCATGGGCATCGCCGTCGACGATACCGTGCATTACATCACGTGGTTCCGTCGCAGCCATGCCCAGGGCCTGTCGCAGCGCGAGGCCGTCCAATTGGCCTTTCGCTTCTGCGGCACCGCCATGACCCAAACCAGCTTGATCGTGGGCTTCGGATTGCTGGTTTATGCGCTGAGCGAATTCGGTCCCATTCAGCGTTTTGCATGGATGATGTTCACGATCCTCGTGTTCGCCCTCCTGACGGATTTGACCGTCACGCCGGCACTCTTGTCCAGCCGCCTGGGACGATTGTTTCAGCCCGACTCCTTCTGTCGGCGGCAAGCCGGGACGCTCCCGGCAATCGCTCCCGCCCGCGAGAAAGACGATTCGGAGTGATCGAGAGAGCGCCGGTGACCGCCCGGGCCGGTATTGCCCGACACGATCAACCGCGAATTTTCCAGCCACATTGGAGCACGCTGCTGGCCGAGCCGCTAGAATGATGTCCTGATAACCGATTCCCTCTGTCGGAGCAACGAGCCATGAGAATCATCGCGACCGTGTTGGCGATCACGCTTGCCGTGACGGCACTGCCGGGTTCCTATGCAAGGTTACGGGCTGGCGAGGCCCCGTTCCTCCCCGCCCAGCCGGCCAACACATGGATCAAACGCAGCCCATTACCCGACGGGCCCGTTTCGCCACGTCTGGGCTACGAAGGCGCCTGTGTCTGGGATAGTCAGCACCAACGGATCGTTCGTTACGGCGGGCATAACCAGGGCGGCGGCGGCGAGCAGGGAGCCGAGGTCTGGACCTTCGATCCGCGATCCGCCCAGTGGGTGCTCAAGGAACCCAACACCTCTCCGCCCGGTGCCTGCTGCAACGCGCAGAACGTCTACGTACCGACGATCGGCCGCTACATTCGGTTTCCCCAATTCAGCGGCAGCCACGGCTGGCAGTGGTGGCGCGAGATCTACCTGAACGACTCCTCCGTCTGGACGTACGACCTGGCCACCAACCGCTGGAAGAACATGCGTCCGTTGCCTACTCCGCGACTGGCTCCGTATCGCTGTGCTTCGTGGGATGCCGACCAGCAGGTCATTGTCGTATTCGGCGGCGAAGGCAGTTACGAAGGGACGCTCATCTACGATCCGTGGCGCAATGAATGGCGGTGGCCCAAGCCGGCCGTCGAGCCGGCACCCCGCAGCGGCGGGAACATGGCCTACGATGCCGCCCGCAAGTTGCACGTGCTGTTCGGGGCCCAGTTCAGTGACGATCCCCATACCTGGGCCTACGACGTGGCCGGCAATGAATGGCGCGACATGCAGCCGCCGAGCATGCCGCCGACCGATAAGAACGACGCGGTGCTGACCTACGATCCTGTTCGCAAGATCATCTTGGCGCTCGTCCAGGTGACGACGGGAGAAAGCGACGCCGAGCGACATGCAGTGCAGACCTGGGCCTACGACGCCGGTGCCAACAAGTGGACCCGCACCAATCCGGCCGCCGAACCCGCAGCCGGCGGCAATCGCACGCGCAACCTGATCTTTGCACCCGAACTCGACCTCGCGATTCTGGAGAACTGCACAGGCCAGCCGCGCGAGCAGCAGATCTGGACGTACCGTTACGCGGACGCCAATGCACAGTACACGCCGCCGACAACGAAGTCGGGAGAGTTCCCGCCCATCGTGGAAGACGTAGTGGTCTCCGTGGCCAGCAAGCACATGGTGGAAATCCGTTGGACCGCGCCGGCCGCGGCAAAGATCATCGGTTACCATGTGGAGCGCGCGGCTGTGGAAGTCTGGACCGATGACCAGCTGACCCGGCTCAAGCGAAACATGCCGCCGCTGGCCTTGCCATCCGTCGGTGCCATTCGCTGTATTGGGCCATTTCAGCAGCTAACCGCCAAACCAACCGGCGCCACGTCTTTCGTGGACCACGGCGCGGACCTGGAAAACCCAAGAGCGATCGACGGTTCGCCGGTCTACGAAAACAATCTGCACGCCGACCAGCTAGACGCGACCGGGCGTGGTTACCATCACGCGGTATTCGCGTACCGTGTGCGAGCGGTGGGAGGCGAAGACAAAGCCGGCGGTCCGTCGTCGGCGGTCTTCACAATTCCGTCGTCGCCGCAACAGGTTTTCAGCCGTGAGGACGGCACAACCTGCCGGCTGAAGTGGGCCGCAAATCCTGAGAAGGGCATCACCGGTTACCGCGTCTACCGGATGGACGGACGCTGGGACAAGGACCCGATGTCCCGGCTCACGGCCGATCCGCAGAGCGAGACCACGTTTGCCGACGAAACGGCCGGAAAGGACACGCGGCGTTACTACGTTGTGGCGGTGGACTCGTTAGGCCAGGAAGGCTTCCCGTCCGCGCCCGTCTGGTACCAGCGTGAGTGGCGGGCTTACTACGCGCCGTTCGTCGGCCAATGGCACCAATGAGCCGGCAGAACCAGTCAAACACTCAGACGTGGAGGTGCACTTGGATGGGAGCCAAGGCCAGTCGCGAGAGGCTTCAAACTCAACGAGCTCGCCCAAGGCGACGGGAAGAAATAAAGTAACCCAAAGCGCATGCGAGGGGATGCGGCAAACGGCACGTTCCTCGCTACGCTTCGCCTTACAGTGGATAAGCCAATTTCTTCCCCTCGCCCAGCTGGCGGCGGAACTCCAGTGTCGGGTTTTTCTGGTCGGATGGTGAAGCTCTCCTGGGATCAACCCAGGCATGCTCGTCCGTCGCGACCGGATCGAGCACGAGCATGGCCCGCCTTTGGTTGGAGGTTCACTTCGCTAAGCGTCGGGCTGGCCGCGGTCGGCCAGCGCTTTCCGCACGGTCTCGGAGACGGCCTCGAGCACGGCGGCGGGGATCACCAGGTCGGTGTCCAGACCGGACGGCGACAGCAGGACGCCAAGGCCGAGGGGCGGCGTTTCCGGGAACTCGGGAATCGTCGGTAATCCGGCTCCCGGCGGGGCAACGATCTTGAGCATCCGCGACACGAACGCTGCGCCGCCCCGTGGACTGGCTAAGCCGACCCACTGGGCGCCGCGCGGCAATATCGCCAATGTCTGGGCAACTCCAGCGTCGTCGGCCAAGGTCGGTTTGCCCTCTCGGATCGCCCGTACGGAGGCGACCAATTGGCTCGAGGAAACGTACGTGCCAACCACCGTCGTCTGGTCAGCCACGGCAAAGTAGGTGCTCATCTTGCCGTCGCCGCCGAACATCAGCTTCATCATCTTCTCCGCTTCCGGGCCGCTCTGGCCCGCCGCAAGAAACGATGCCATGTCCATCGTCAACTTCAGGACGGGCAGGCCGTCGATTTCCATCCTTTCCGACTCGAATGCCAACAGCGGTTGGTCGGTCTCCTTGAGAATCTTGGCCATCTCGTCCATCGCCGCCTCGTAGTTGTCCAGATACGCCTGGGCGTTCTTGGTCTTCATCACGATCAGCATCCGGCCGTACAACGGTTCATCCGCCTCGCCGACACCCATCAGCAGGGCCATCGAACGCAGACCTTGCATGGACCGAAGCGAGATTTTCGACAGCTGCTTGATCTGCTGATCGCTTAACTTGTCCCAGCCGGGATAGGAGCGCATCATGCCGAACGAGGCTTCCATCCAGGATTTCATCGACGCGGCGGTGAAAACGCCGCCGCCCGCGATGACGTACGGCGTCTGCGGCAGATCGGCCAATGGATTGATGTTGGATGGATTGGCCTCCGCGGCGAAGCGCGCCAGCGCCCCACCCGGGACGGGCAGGGTTCGCGTGATAACGTGAACCGCCCCGTCGTCGGCCATTCGGAGACCGACAGCGGCATGGCTGACCTCTTTGTCCATGCAAGCGACCAAGCCGTCATACATGCTGAGTCCAGCCAAGGCAGCCTTGCCCTGTTCGCCTTGGTTGGCCAGTTGCGCCTTGGCGACCTCCAAGCCGAACTGGATTTGCTGCTGGGCGAACTTGACTCCAGCCGGGGTCGTCATGGCGTAGGCGTCGTTTTCCTCCCGCCACGCCGTCAGCGCCGGCGCAGCGGCCGCAATGCTCGTGCCGCCGACGATCACCGCTTGCAGCGTCGGCTTGTTCGCTTCTTCGGTGACCACGGCATAGCCGTTCTTGTGTGCCGCGACCAGCGTCTTGTCGCCCACCGCAAACGTGGCGATACCGCCATCGCCGATTTCCGCATTCAATTGTTTGACCAATGCCGCGTAATCACTGGCCGGCAAGAAAGCCACCATCACGGGCACCCCTTCGGGCGTGCTAGGAACCGCAGCCAAAGCCAGGCTGCCCTTGTCATCGAGGCCCTCCTGCAGTCCCAACGACAACTTGGCCGTGCTCAGCAAGTCGACCGGCGGTACCTTCAGTCGCAGAGCCAACGCCCGAATTTTGTCGTTCGTCTCGCCGACCCGATTCACCACCACGACGCCCAAGGCATTGTCGGGCACCAGTTTGAGGACGTCGTCCGCTGCGGCCAACGCGGCGGTGAAAACCACCAGGACACCACACATACCTCGAAGCCAGAACCTGGACCAGACTTTGGACATGGAAAAACCTTCCTTTCAGAAATTCGATCGCGTCAAGATGCTCGCACCACCATATTCGCCGGGACCATGACGTCCCCGAACCGGAATCGCAGGCCAAAGACCACGCGGGTTCCCACGGTTCGCCGCTGACGTGAAGGTCGTACCGTATTGTATAGGATTTCAGCACGGGGGGGACCCCCAGCGGGCAAGGGAGATTTTCCCAGCTTTTCGTGACCGCTGGCGATGTGGTAGATTGCGGTGTGAAAGTGATCGAGCCTTATCAAACGACCTGGGGTTCTGCGCGCGGCGAGGTTGATATCCAGCAAACCATCTCGTTCGGCACGCCGCAGCAGGGGTACGACCAAGGACGGCTACCGGCCACTAATCACTCGACACTAACCAACATGACGCATACCCTCCAACTCGGCGTGCTGATGTTCTGCATCTTTTCTCCTACGGCGATTTCGTTGGTGGCAGCGGACTCGTCGCAGCTCGGCTCGGAAGCCGCGTCACGCGCAGCGATTCACCGCGACTGGATGCTGCAGGATTACGGCCGCGTCGCGTTGGATCCTTGTGCCGCGGCTATCGGCAGCCTGTCGCAACAGGGCCGAGGCGGTTCGTCCGAAGTGACAGCGTCAATTGGATCGACTGTATGTCCGAGCCGGAACTGTTGCCGCCTTACTCGCGAGGCTCGGCCCCCAGCGGGCTGATGCGGCTGCTCCGCGGCGGCCACGAGGACGTGACGCTGTCCCGCCGGGAACTGGATATCATCGGCTGCTGGATCGATCTGCTCGTGCCGTTCTGCGGCGATTACCGCGAGGCCCATGCATGGTCGCGGGCGGATTTCGCTCTGTACGACCGCGGCGAGGACCAACGGCGACGGATGCTGCGCATCGAGGAAGCCGGCATCCGACAGCTGATCGCGGAGCAGGACGGCTGTCCGGATAAGGGTGCAGAAGAACCTGGGACAATCGAATTGGCGGAAAAATGAACGGCGGGAACACGGGAAGGGCGATGCACCCTCGTGCGGTCGCTCTACGGCACCGGGCGTCTCACGGATCGTTGAGGTCTCGCCGCCGGACTTGAACCCCGTCACGGACTTTGTCGCTGGGATGCAGAACGACCTCGTCGCCCGCGTCCAGGCCCGAGGTGATCTGAGCGGCCAAGCTGTTGCGGCGGCCGATCTCGATCGTGCGCAGTTCGGCCCGGTCGCCGTGGATGGCGAACACGGCCCATCGCCCGTCGCGGCGGAACAGGGCACCGGTGGAAACCTGCAGCACGTCGTCCTCTTCCCAAATCACGATCCGCGCTTCGACGCGAAACGCGTCGCCCAGCTCGCGGCGTTGTTCCGGCGGGTCGTCCAAATCGAGGATCACATTCACGCGCTGTTCTTCCACGCCCAAGGCGGAGATCTTGGTGAATCCCGACGGCTCGATGCGGCGCACGGTGGCCGGCAGCGGGCGGTCGCCGCCCCATTGTTCCAGAACAGCCTTGTCGCCGGGCTTGATCTTCACCGCGTCGTCGGACAGCACGTCCACCTCAACCTCCAACTCCGCCGGGTCGCCGACTTCCAACAATCGGTCGCCGGCGCGAACCACCGTGGCGCTTTGCTGGAACCGCCGCAGGACTTGGCCCGTGATGGGCGCCAGAATCGGCAACTGGCGATCGTCCGCCGGCCCCGCCTCGGCGGGTTGCACGCGGACCAGCGCGGCGCGGGCCAGTTCGAGTTCAAACTGCCCGATGTCTTGCGCGTGCCGGGCGGCGGTGTAATCGTGCATCCCCGTCCGGTACAGCATCTCGGCGTGCTCGACGTCCCGCTTCGTGGCGGAATCCGTCTTCGCCAACTTGCGCGTACGCTCCAACTCGCGCTGGGCAAAATCCAGTTCCTCCCGCGCCCGTTCGACCAGCGGCTGAGCGCGACCCAAGGCCGCCTGCGCCGCCCGCACTTTGGCTTCGGCCTGGGCCACGGTCCGCACGTCCAGGATGTCCGGCGGATTGGGCTCGATCGTGGCCAGCACCGTTTCGCCGCGCGTTACGACGTCGCCCGGATCAAAGCGGATCCGCAGCAGATGGCCGGCGAGCGGAGCGGCAATGACGTAGGGTTCCTTGATTCGCGTCCGGCCGTCCTCGTCGACGCTCACCCGCAAAGGACCGCGGGTGACCGACGCCACTTCGACGTTCACCGGCTGCGGCCAGAATGACCAGACCAAGCCGCCCACGATCGTGCCGCCGACGACCAAGAACAGAAGGATGCGTACCAGAGACTTCATGACCTGCGTCACTCTCTTGTTTTCAGCACGGAAATTAAATCCAGATGATCCAGCCGCTCGCGGACCAACAACCCGGAAACGGCGGCCCCAGCCAGCACCACGGCCACGGCGAAACCATAAGTCGCGCGGTGGATGATCAGCGGCACGCGATAGACTTCGGTGTCCAATCCCGTGACCGCCCAAGCGGCGAACAGATATCCCACCACCAAACCTAACGGGATCGCGGCCAGCGTGACGACGGCCAACTCGCCCAGCAGGATGGCCGAGATTTCGGCGCGCGTGAAGCCGATCACGCGCAGCGTCGCCAAGTCGCGGCTGCGTTCGGCCAGGGAAATCCGCGCGCTGTTGTATACCACGCCGAACGCAATGACCATCGCGAACAGGATGTTGAAGAAGCGGATCCGCCCCAGGTTTTCCGCAATCGTGTCTTGAAAACTTCGGACCGACGCTTCCTTAATCGTCACGCTGGCGATCCGAGGCGTGTTCTTCAGCGTCCGATACATCTCTTCCATCCGATCCCGTTCGACGGTCAGAAACGCCCCCGTCAACGAATTTCCCTCGCGCAACAGCCGGTGCAACGCCCCGGCATCCATATAGGCGTTGGTTCCGCCGTACTCGGTCACCATCGCGCTGACCGGCACCTCGCGAACCGGCTGGTCGCCCTCCAACACCTCGACCAGGATCCGGTCTCCCAGCCGTACGTCCAGCAATTCGGCCAGCTTGGACGACAGCAACAGGCCGTCCTGCGGCACCGGCACCAGCCGCTCGCGCTCGTCCAGCAGCCGGTACAGTCGCGAGCCCGGATACAAACCGATGATGCCTACCCGCCGCGTGCGATGGCCGAAATGGAACCGCGTGCCCGTCGAACGAAACGGCTCGCACTGGATCACGCCCGGCAAGTGTCGCAGTTCGTACAGTGCCGAAGCGGTAACCGGCTCGGGGAACGCAACCAGCAAGTCCTGCCGCTGGGACAGCGTGAATTGAAAGTCGATGATGTAGTTGATCGAATCGAGCGTAAAGCTGCCCAAAACCAGGATCGCCACCGCCATCGAAATACCCACGCAGGACATGGCCGCTTTGACCGGCTTTCGTTCCAACTCGCGAACAATCATGCGGGCCGCCTGCGGCAACAGTTCCCCCAATCCGCTGCGGTCCAGCATCGAGGGACGGTACACGGCGGGCGGCTCTGGACGCATGGCTTCGGCCGGTGGCATCCGCACCGCACGGCGGACGGCGGCCAGCGTCCCGATCACGGCCGCCCCGGAACTGATCAACAGCGCGCCCGCCATCACCGGCGTGTTCCATTCGAAACGGAACACCGGGAAGCGGTACAGCTGGGTGTACATCTCGGTCAAACTGCGGCCCAGCACCGAGCCGACGGCGATGCCCAGAACGGCCCCGGCCAATGAAATCAGCAGCACCAGCTTGATATAGTGCATGCCGATCTGCCGCTTGGTGTAACCGAACGCCTTCAGCGCCGCGATCTGTTCCCGCTGGACGCCGATCAGCCGCGTCATGACCACGTTCAGCAGGAACGCGGCCACGGAGAAGAAAATCGTCGGTGCGATCAGTCCCAGACTTCGCAACTGGCGGATCTCGTCCGAGACGTAACGGTGCGAAACGTGGTCCTCGCGCCCGGCGGCGCCGCGGCCTCCGTAACGCTTGGTCATGTTGTCGAGAGTCCGGATCACTTCCGGCTCCAAGGCCCCGCGACTGAGCGTCAACGCCACGTTGTTGAACGCGCCGTCCAGGTTGAAGGCGGACGCCAGCTGTTCGTAATCCATCCAGAAGATGCCGAAGCGGTGATCGTCGGGCAGCAGGTTCGAGCCGTGGATCTGGATGACGTACTCCGGCGACAGCACCACGCCGACAATGGTCAGCTTCTGCCGCCGCCCGTTGATCACGGCGGTGACCGACTCGCCGATCTCCAGGTAATGCGACGTGGCGAACGCCTCGCTGACCAGCGCCTCGCCCGCCCGGTGCGGCTCGATCCAGCGGCCTTTGCGCAAGTGCAAATCGTTGACCATCGGCGTCCGCTGCGGCGGGATGGAAATCAGCCGCCCGATCGCCGGCTCGGCCATGCCCCGCACATCCAGCGTCACGTCCACCACCACCCGCGTCTGTACCTGCGAGACGCCTGGGATTACCTCGATCCGCCGGGCCAGCGACAGCGGCGCCCGCTTGACCTGCGACCAGACGTGCGCAAAGCGATACTGCTCGTAGTACATCTGCTGCGAATTCTGCAGCGATTTGAGCGTGTTCAGCGACATCACAAACGTGCCCACCCCCGAGGCAATCACCAGCGCAATCGCGATCGCCTGGCCCTTGATAGCCCACAAGTCGCGAACCGCTTTGCGATCAATAGCACGCATGGGAGTGAGTCATAAGTGCTTCGTGCTTCGTGCTTCGTGCTTCGTCCTTCGTCCTTCGTCCTTCGTCCTTCCTTCTCACCACTGCAGTTCGCCCGCCGTGACTTTGGTTTCGTTGTGGTCTACGTGGCTGATGCGACCGTCCGATACGTGGACGACGCGACTAGACATGGCGGCGATCACGGCATTGTGGGTGATCACGGCCGTGGTGGTGCCAAGCTCGCGGTTGACGCGTTCGATCGCTTCCAGCACCACGATCCCCGTATGCACGTCCAGCGCGCCGGTCGGTTCGTCGCACAGCAGCACGTCGGGACGCTTGGCGATGGCCCGGGCGATGGCTACCCGCTGCTGTTCGCCGCCGGACAGTTGGGAAGGAAAGTGATTCAGCCGGTCGCTCAGGTTGACCAAAGCCAGCGCATCGCGAGGGTCCATCGGGTTGCGGGAAATCTCGGTGATCAAAGCCACGTTCTCCCGCGCCGTCAGGCTGGGGATCAAGTTATAAAACTGAAACACGAATCCCACGTGCTCGCGGCGGTACCGCGTCAGCGCCGCATCGTCGAACCGCGTCAGATCATGTTGCAGATACTTAACCGTTCCACTGGACGGAACATCCAAGCCGCCCAGGATGTTCAGCAGCGTGCTCTTGCCGCTGCCCGAAGGCCCCAACAGAACCACAAACTCGCCTCGCAACAAATCCAGGTCCACGCCCCGCAAGGCATGAACGTCGACTTCGCCCATGTGGTACACCTTGGTGATCCCGCGGGCCTGAAACACGGCGTCGCGGACCGCCGGCGCACCCGCAAGCAGGTCATTTTGACGGTTGGTGGTTTCCATGTCGGTCACAAACCCAATTCCCCCGAGCGGTCCCGCCGGGCGAGCGCGAAGTGCGGGCCGGAATTCTCGCGTCGCAGGGTGTTTATTGTACTTGCCGCCCGTGCGGTTTTCCTGCGAAGGGAGACGTTCCGTGCCGGGAACGCCGCCGCTGTCGGTATAATCGGAAAATTCGGCCGGGAGGCCCCTCGTTGGAGGGTTGTGACTTTGCACCACTTTGGAGTGCGGCCGGTCGTCCCGCTCTGCCGAGGGCGAAACGCCGTCGTATACCGACTTTTTCTAACGCGGGCGTGATCGGCCAATCTCCTTCCGGCGCGTCTATTTCCCCGGATGGCCAGATGCTGGTAAGATGCTCGGCATGTGCCATAAGCCGTTTGCGGACCCGGTTTGCAGCGCGCGTCCGCTGGCAGGATCCGGTTCGACGGTTTCGTGAGCGGATCCTTCCTGGAAAATCTTGAATTGTGCATACGATGAAACGTCCCATGCAACTGAGAAACACGCGAACCATCATTCTTGATCAGGGCGACGCCAGCGAAAAGCGGGAGGAGATCAGGCGATATTTCCACGCCACATACAGCCTAGACGAGCAGTTATACGAGACGTTGGTTTCGGAACCGGCTTTCTATTTGCGGCCCGAACCGCTCCGGCATCCGCTGATCTTCTATCTCGGGCATACGGCCGCTTTCTACATCAACAAACTGATCGTGGCCGGGATCACCAACCGCAGGATCAATCCGTCCTACGAGTCGATGTTCGCGGTCGGCGTGGACGAGATGTCCTGGGACGACCTGAACGGGGCGAATTACGATTGGCCGACGTTGGCCGAGGTCAAGGCGTATCGCGAGACGGTGCGTGAGGTCGTGGACGAAACGATTACGACCTTGCCTTTGGCGATGCCCGTCAACTGGGACCATCCGTTCTGGGTGATCCTGATGGGCATCGAACACCAGCGAATCCATCTGGAGACTTCCTCGGTGATCATTCGCCGGCTACCGATCGAGTTGGTCCGACAACTGCCGCTGTGGAGCATCTGCCCCGAAGCGGGCGAAGCACCTCGAAATGAACTCGTCCCCGTCGCCGGAGGCCGAGTCGTTTTGGGCAAGTCCAAGGATCACCCGCTGTATGGCTGGGACAACGAATTCGGGCGACAGGAAAACGACGTCTGGGATTTTGCGGCCAGCCGCTACTTGGTTTCAAATCACGAATACCTGGCCTTCGTAGAAGACCGCGGGTACGAACAAGAGGACTGCTGGACGCCGGAAGGGTGGAACTGGGTAGGGTTCTCCAAGGCCAGACATCCGTTATTCTGGATCGAATCGCCGGACGGTTACCGGTTTCGGACGATGGCCCAGATCATCGACATGCCTTGGGATTGGCCGGTCGAGGTGAACCAGCTCGAGGCCAAGGCGTTCTGCAACTGGCTGGCCCGCCGCACCGGAGAGCCCATCCGATTGCCCACCGAGGCCGAATGGTACCGCTTGCGAGATTTGCACGACATCCCGGATCAACCGTACTGGCAGCGGGCCCCCGGAAACATCAATCTGGAGCATTGGGCCTCGTCCTGCCCGGTCAACCGTTTTCGCTTCGGCGAGTTCTTCGATCTCATTGGCAATGTGTGGCAGTGGACGGAAACTCCGATCACAGGCTTTGACGGTTTCCAGGTGCATCCGTATTACGACGACTTCTCGACACCGACGTTCGATACCCAGCATAACCTGATCAAAGGCGGATCGTGGATCTCGACGGGCAACGAGGCGACGCGCGACTCCCGCTATGCGTTTCGGCGTCATTTCTTTCAGCATGCGGGCTTGCGGTACGTGCGGTCGGATCAGCCTTTGAGGATGCCGCAAGCGATGTACGAGACGGATGCCGCCGTCTCGCAGTACTGTGAATTCCATTATGGCAAGACGTATTTTGGGGTTCCCAATTTCGCCGCGCAATGCGTCGCGGCCTGTTGCCGCCATACACAAGATCGCCCGCGGCGCCGCGCCCTGGATCTGGGTTGCGCCGTGGGACGGGCTTCGTATGAACTGGCCCGGGAATTCGAGTCCGTCACCGGGATCGATTTTTCGGCCCGGTTCATCCGCGTCGCCCTGCAGTTGAAGGAAAAAGGCGCCGCGCATTACGAACTGGTCGAGGAAGGGGACATCGTTTCTTACCACGAAGCACGCTTGTCCGAACTGGGACTGGACCAAGTGTCCGGCAGCGTAGAATTCTTTCAGGGGGACGCAACGAATCTCAAGCCGCAATTCACCGGCTACGACCTGGTCCTGGCCGCGAATTTGATCGATCGGCTGTCCGACCCCAAGCGATTTGTGGAGACAATTCACGAGCGGCTGAATCCAGGCGGCATCCTGGTCATCACCTCGCCGTACACGTGGCTGGAGGAATTCACGAAGAAGGAGAATTGGCTGGGCGGTTTTCGCCGGGGCGGGGAACCGCAGCTAACGCTCGATGCGCTCCGCGAACAGCTGAGCCCGCATTTTGTCATGCTGGATGCGCCGCAGAACGTGGAATTCGTGATTCGCGAAACGCGGCGGAAATTCCAGCATACGGTCGCCGAACTGACGGTTTGGCAGCGTACGTCTTAATTGTACAGCGCCATTTGGACGGCGTTTCCAGGCGGAGCCTGGGAACGAGAAACCGCAAAGATGTGCCTCGCGTGCGGTTCACCCCGCTCGCTCTTCCAATGCTTCCCAGCGTTCAAAGTCGGCGGCGAGTTGCTGTTCGAGTTGCTGGAGCGTCGCGGCATCTTCGGCGACTGCGGGTCCGGGCCGCTTGTAAAACTCGGGGGTCGCCATCGCCTGATGAAGTCTGGCGATTTCGCTTTCCAACTGTTCGAGTTTGGCCGGCAAGCCAGCTAACTCTCGCTGCTCCTTGTACGACAAGCGTCCCTTGGCCGCCGGAGCCGGCGATTCAGACGAAGCGGAAACGGTGGCGATCGCCGGCGCGTCTTGCCGCTCGGAATCGCCCCGGGCAGGGCTAGGGGCAGAGGGCGGCCGCCGCTGCCGCAGCCAGTCGTCGTAGCCGCCGACGTACTCGTTCACCTCATCGCCTTCGAAAACGATGGTGCTGGTCACGACGTTGTTCAGAAACGCCCGATCGTGACTGACCAGCAGCACGGTTCCTCCGTAGGCGACCAGCAGTTCCTCCAACAGTTCCAGGGTCTCCGTATCCAAGTCGTTGGTCGGTTCGTCCAACACGACGATATTGGCGGGCTTGGCAAACAACCGGGCCAATAGCACGCGGTTGCGCTCGCCGCCGGACAAAAAGCGGACCGGGGTGCGGGCCCGTTCGGGCGAGAAGAGAAAGTCCTGTAAATATCCGAGCACGTGCTTGGTCTCTCCGCCGGCTCGCACCGATTCGTATCCGTCGCCGACGTTTTCCTGAACCGTTTTGTCTTCGTCCAACTGCATCCGCAATTGATCGAAATACGCGATCTGCAAGTTCGTGCCCAGGCGGATCGTGCCCTGCGACGGCGGCAACTGGCCCAGCAGCACCCGCAGGAGCGTCGTCTTGCCTGCGCCGTTGGGCCCGATGACACCGATCTTGTCGCCCCGCACAATCGTGGTCGAGAAGTCGCGGATCACCGGACGATCGCCGTAGGAAAAGCTGATTCGTTCGGCTTGAACCACAAGCGTCCCGCTACGGACCTCTTGATGCAGCTGCAGGCGGACCTGGCCGGGGTTTGTCTGCCGCTGTTGGCGCGCCAGCCGCATTTTTTCCAGGGCTCGCACGCGGCCTTCGTTGCGCGTCCGCCGGGCCTCGACTCCCTTGCGAATCCACGTTTCCTCCAGAGCCAGCCGTTTGTCGAACAAGGCGTTCTGCTTCTCCTCGGCGGCCAGTGCCAACTCCTTGCGTTGCAGAAACGTATCGTAGTCGCAGCACCAGTCGAACAGCCGGCCGCGATCCAATTCCAGAATTCGGCCCGCCAGCTTGCGGAGGAACGCCCGGTCGTGGGTTACAAAGATCAAGGTCGAGTCCCAGGAACCGAGGAATCGTTCCAGCCACTCGATCGCGTCGATGTCCAGATGGTTGGTCGGTTCGTCCAGCAGCAGCAGGTCCGGCTGGACGGCCAGCGCTCGAGCCAGCAGGACGCGGCGTTTCATTCCCGACGACAACGATTCAAAGATCGCTTCGCCGTCCAGTTGCATGCGAGCCAAGATGTGATCCACCCGCAGCGCATTGCGCCACGGCGTTTCGGGATCGTCGGTGCAGGGGGGCAGGCCGTCGGCGACGATGTCGCGCGAGCGGCCGGCAAGTCCCAGCGGCACCTCCTGGGGCAGCAAACTGACGCGAACGCCCGGCGCGAACACGACTTCGCCCCCGTCCGGCTCGACGTCGCCCGTGAGAATCCGCAATAAAGTTGATTTTCCGGCCCCGTTGCGTCCCAACAGTCCGATTCGCTGCCCAGGCTCGATCTGGCACTGGATCCCGTCCAGCAGCAGGGGGCCGCGAAAGCCGATCGTCAATTCGTGAAGGGTAACCAGAGGCATGTCGGGATTCCAGGACTTCGATCGGTGGCAGCCCCGTCCAGATCGGGCAGGTTATTTCTGCAGAAACACCGAGAGCGAACAAGATACTCGAAGCCACGCGTTCGTCATAGGCCGCGACCGCGACGTTTCCGCCTTGGGAGCGGGTAGAAACATCAGAACTCCTGACATCGCGAGCTGCCCAGATGAGCGGTTGTTTGCCGTCCAACCAGAGGCCACCGAGTTTACCTCGGCGGAGTTTCACCCTCCGCCTAGAAACGCGACCGCCCGACTTCCCACCCTTTCCCCTGCCGCCGCCGACGGCGGCGGCGGCGGCGGCGGCGGCGGCGGGAGAAAGGGTGTTTTGTGTCGGGTCTTTCTGGGTGGAGGATGAAGCTCCCTTGGGGTAAACCCAAGGGCCTCAATGCCGAGTGTCGCCGTCAGGCACCCTTTCGGCGACGCAAGGTCGGCGGCGAGGACCTCACTACCGCTCATTCTTTTCACGCAGCGCGGCGTAACGCCGAAAACCGGCTTCGTCCAAGTACACCGCTTCGCGGATCAATTGAAATACCAGCGGCACATCCGGCCAGCCGAACGCTCGCAGCAGCCGGTCCAACGCGTCCGCCGGACAGTTGCCTTTGACTTCGACGTACAGCAGCCGCCCGTTGCGGTCGTACAACTGGCCGTCGATCTGCCACGCACGCTCCCCACGGTCGGCAACCCAGACGAACGAACCGTCCGGCTCGATGAACATCCGCGGCAGCGCGGCCAACGACGACTCGGCCTGCTCAAACGTCACCGGAAATACGGCTGCAGCCAGCATCGCAGGGCGAATACCAAGCGTGGGGTAAACGTTCCCGCGGAGCGCGACGGATTCGCCCTCGACCGCGGCGGAGGGCCGCGTCTGGATTCGAGCTTCGAAAGTGTACAGCGCGCGCCCCTCTCACCGGTGGTTTCAATCCATGCATTGGGCCAGGCCTGACGCCGGTGCTTTACGCTGAGCAACGGCGACGCCGCCCCCCGTTACAGGTTAACGACAGTCGTGGTGGAAGGCGAGGGGGGAGCCACAAGGGAGCCACGGATGAGCGCAGGCTCATCAACCTCCCGGGACAACCGGTGCAGGACGCGGCCTCGCGCGTCTCGGACGATCACCTCCAACGGCATCTGTCCGGGTAGGCTGTGGGTAGCACAGCCGAAGCACGGATCGTAGGCCCGAAAGGCCATTTCGACCATATTCAACAGGCCCTCGGTCACCACTTCGCCTTTGTGGATCAGACTTTGAGCGGCGCGCTTAACGGACATCGAAATCGGGGTGTTGTTGTTCGTCGTGCCGACGATCAAATTCACGGCGGTCAGGATGCCGCGCGAGTCGGTCGTATAATGGTGCGTGAGCGTGCCGCGCGGCGCCTCGACGCAGCCCACGCCTTCGGTCGGCGTCTGCGTGGGCAGCACGCGGTACTCCCGGCTCGTAATCTCCGGATCCGCGGCCAGTTCCACCCAACGCTCGGCGGCGTACAGCAGTTCGATCAGCCGGGCCCAATGCGTGGCCAGCGTATGATGGACCGGCTTGCCGCCGAGCACCTCGTAGAACCGGACGTACTGCGCTTGGGCCAGCGGCGTCGCCATGCCGTCCGCGGCATTCAAACGCGACAGCGGCGTGGCCTTGTAGACGCCGGAATCCACGCCATCGACCAGGCCTCGCCAGCCGACTTTTTTCAAATAGGGAAACTTGAGATAGCTCCACGACTCGACCCGCTCGGCGATATACTCGCGATAGTCCCGGGCCTCGTACTTGGCATGCTCTTTCCCGTCGGGACCGACAACGCGGATCCGGCCGTCGTAGAAGTTCACACAGTTGTTCGCGTCGACGGTGCCCATGTTGTAGGTGCGATGGAAGTACGTGTCGCCGAGGACCAGCTGCGCATAGTCGCTGTTTTTTAGGACCACGTCATCGAACAGCTGCAGCGAGAACTTGGCGAATTCGATCGCTTCGCGGCCCGCGCGTTCGATTTCGGCGCGTTGCTCCTCCGTGATGCCCCGACTGACTCCGCCGGGCAGGCCCCAATTCGGATGCACTCGCCGGCCGCCCATCATCTGCAACAGCTCATGCCCCACGCGGCGCATCTTGAGGACCTGGCCGGCGACCTCGAGTCCCACTTTGGCAACGATCCCCAGGAGATTGCGCTCGGCGACCGGCGCCGTGGGGCCGACGACGAAGTCCGGCGCGGCGAGGGCGTAGAAATGGGTCGTATGGTCGGTCGCAAAGAAGATGCTGTAGAACAGTTCGCGGAGCTTTTTGGCCGCCGGCGGCGGATCGACGTGAAACAGCGCGTCCAGGGCCTTGCTGGCCGCCATGTGGTGGGCTTCGGGACACACCCCGCAGATCCGGTTTGTCAGGTTGGGCATGTCTTCGGCGGGACGGCCCAGGCAAAACCGTTCGAAGCCGCGTAATTCCGGGATTTGAAGATACGCGTTGGCCACCTCGCCTTCGTCGTCCAGGAAGATATCGATCTTGCCGTGGCCTTCGAGCCGCGTGATCGGATCGATCGAGATCCGCCGGTTTTGTGTCGCCATCGTCATGGTCAAGTTCTCCTCGGTGCGGCATTCTGGTACGTCAGGCTTTCCAGCCTGATCGGGTCAGGCCGGAAAGCTTGACGTACTGCTGGGCCGCGTCAGGTTTGTGCCGTCTCCCGGGCCGCCAGCTTGCGGCGCCGCAACGAGCTGGCCGCCAGGCTGAAACGATAGAAGCTGCCCACCGGATCGGGAATTCCTTCGTGGATGATCCGATCGACCTCCTCAGGATCGTTTGAGTCGATCGCGGACGCCACGGCGCTGCTCAGCCGGGCTCCGTAATCTCTCACGTCGCTGTTCGGGCCGTAGCAGCCGATGCAGGGCGAGTTGACCTCGGGGCACCGCGCGCCACAGCCCGCGCGGGTGCTGATCCCGCAGCACAGCAGCCCCTGCTCCAGGAGGCAGGTTTCCGCATCCGGCCACACCTGCCAGGTGCGTTTGAACTGCGTGATTCGCTTTTCGGACCGTTTCCGCTTGCACTCGTCGCAGACGCTGGTATCGGCGCCGATGACGGATCCCGGTTCAGGCAGCTTGCCTGTCAGGATGGCCATCACCGCGTCCCAGATACGCTCCGCTTCGGGCGGGCATCCGGGCAGGAAATAGTCCACCGGCACGGTCTGGTCCAGGGTGCGGACGGAATCATAGAACAGGGGCAGGTGTAACGTGCCTTCGGGAACTTGTGTTTCGCGTTGCGGACGGACGCTTTGCGGATTCTCTGTCGACGGCGTGTCGTGGTAGACCGTCTGGAAGACGAGTTCCCGGCTGCTCAGATTGGCCAAGCCCGGAATGCAGCCCTCGCTGGCGCAGGACCCGAAAGCCACCAGGACTTTGGATTTCTTTCGCAGCAGGTGAGCCATGTATTCCTGCTCGCTGGTGCGAATGCCGCCGTTGAACAGGCACACGTCGATGGCGCCGGCCTCCATCGCCTCGATATCCCGGACTTTGACGTCGATCGCCACCGGCCAGAACACGATGTCGAAGGCGGCGGCGACGTCCAGGATTTTTTCATTGAGGGCCAGGACGGCGATTTCACATCCGCCGCAGGAGGCCGCCCAATACAAAGCCAGTTTTCCCTTGCCGTTGGCGGGCGCGGCGGCCGGTTCGCCGGGGGTGGCGGTCGGATTCATCGGGATACCTCCATCGCCTCTTCGTGTTCTCGGACGATCGCCTGCAACGCTTCGGCCCGCTCGCCGTCTTCCTCCCAATTGGCCGGCCAGTTGAGCGGTCCCAACTGCCGGACCTTTTCCGTCAGATCGGCCACGGTGGCCGCGAACAGATCGCCTTCAGAGGCCGAAATCCATTCCAGACGCACGCGGTCGCGCTCGATGCCGAAGGCGTCCAACAACTCGAGCAACATGCGATAACGCCGCATCGCCTTGTAGTTACCTTCCTTGTAATGGCAATCGCCCGGATGACAGCCGGCGATCAGCACGCCGTCGGCGCCTTTGGCAAACGCATGCACGACAAACGCGGGATCCACGCGTCCGGAACACATGACTCGGATCGATGTCATGTTGGGAGGGTACTGTTTGCGACTGGTACCGGCGAGGTCGGCGCCGGTATAGGAACACCAGCGGCATAGGAACCCCACCAGTTTCGGCTCGAATTTTGCGTCGGCCATGCTTCCCATCTCCTTCACGCCAGGATGCCGTCGAGTTCCGCGTAAATCTGAACGTCTTCAAAGCCCTTTTGCCGGGCGGCCCCGGACGGGCAAGAGGCGACACACGTGCCGCAACCCTTGCAGAGTTCTTCGATAATCACCGAGACGTTCCGTTCTTCGTCGAACACGATCGCCGAATAGGGGCAACTGGTGATGCATGTCTTGCACGCGCTGCACCGCTCGGCGACGATTTCCGAAGTGATCGGTTCCAGAACGTACTTGCCCCGGTCTGCCAGCGACATGGCACAAGCGGCGGCGGCGGCGCCTTGGGCCACCGAATCCGGAATGTCTTTCGGGCCTTGGCAGGCACCGGCCAGGTAAATGCCGTCCGTCGCCGCCTCGACGGGTGCCAGCTTAGGGTGCTTTTCCAAAAAGAAATCGCCCTGGGCGCAACTGAGCGAGAACAGCCGGGCCACCCGATCCGCATCGGCGCCCGGCTGCAACGCCGGCGACAGGATGACCAGATCGACCGGCAACCGCCGCGTCAGGCCCAACAGCGTGTCCTCGCACACGACGACCAGCTTGCCATCCTCGTCCGGCGTCTCGGCCACGTCCGTCACTTCCGCCACCTTGCCGCGAATGAACTGGACGCCCTCGTGCAACAGCCGCTTGTAGAACTCTTCGTATCCTTTGCCGGGCGTCCGCATGTCGATGTAGCAGTTGTAGACATCGGCGCCCGTCTTCTCCTTGACCAGATGGGCGAACTTCAGCGAGTACATACAGCAGACCCGCGAACAGTACTCGTGGTAGTGTTCGTCGCGGCTGCCGACGCAGTGAATGATGGCTACGGCCTCGGGAAGCGTGCCCGCGGAGGTCAGAATCTCGCCGCTGGTCGGACCGCTGGCGTGGCTGATTCGCTCGAAGTCCAGCGCGCTAATCACGTTGTTCAGCCGCCGGTAACCGTAGCGAGCGATCCGCCGGCTGTCGAAGACCTCGAAGCCGGTCGCGACCACGATCGAGCCCACGTCGATTTCCCGAATGGCGTCCTGCTGATCGAAGTCGATGGCCCCGGCATCGCAAAATGCCTGGCACGCCCCGCAGGCTCCGGTCCGGAGCCGCAGGCAGTGCTCGGCGTCGATCACCGGTTTGTGCGGCACGGCCTGGGCAAACGGGATGTACGCGGCGGCCCGGTGGGACAATCCCTCGTCGAACTCCGCCGGGATCGGCCGCGGCGCGTGGCGGGTGAGGCGGGCGAAGTCGACGGATTGGGAATGGGCCGGACAGACGACTTGGCAAGCTCCGCAGGCGATACAAATGGGGGAGTGCGCGTCGTACGGGGGACTGACTTTCTTGGCGACGCCGCGGTGCAGAAAATTGATCGCTCCCACCGCCATTCGCTCGCGGCAAACCCGCACGCACATGCCGCACAGGAAGCAGTCCTCGTGCTGTTTCGGAAAACGCGTCTCGTGGATTCCCAGCTGTGCTGCCAGATCCCGGATCGCCGCGACATCGGGGCAGCGGGCCAAAAGCAGTTCGAGCATGATCTTCCGCGTCTTCACCACCCGCTCGGTTTCCGTGCTCACGGCCATCCCTTCGGCAACCGGGTGAACGCACGAGGCCTCGATGCTCGAGCCGCGCGCGCCTGACAACTCGACCAGGCAGACGCGGCAGGCGCCGTAGGGCTCCAACGCCTTGTGATGGCAAAGCGTGGGAATCCAGATCCCCAGCTTCTGAGCAGCTTGGAGAATCGTCGTCCCGTATTCGACGTCGATGGTCTTGCCGTCAATCGTCAGACTCACCATGATCCTGAATCCTCGTCCTAGGGCCCGCCGGTATCCAGCGTGGCGATGATTTCGGAATCTCTCGTGTAATCGAAGCGAAGCCCCAGTTCGGGGCGACTGTACAGAATCGTGCGCAAGGTCTCCGCGATGTCCCCCAACGGCTTCCGGTCGGGATGGCTCAGCTGGAACACCGCCCGAACCGTGGTGCCGCGGCCGGGCTCCGAGATCAACTCGATCGCTCCGCCGCTTTCCCGGGCCGCCTGGGCCAGCAGCGGCAGTCCCAAGCCGACTCGCCGTGTGATCCGGGTGGTGCAGAACGGATCGAGTGCCCGCTGCCGTAGTGCGGCGTCCATCCCCCGTCCGTCGTCCTCGATCTCCAACCGCAACAAATCGCCGGGAATGTCTTCGTGAATCGAAATCCGGACGCGATCGGCCGACGCGCTCAGGGCGTTTTCGACAATGTCCAAAATGTGCAGCGACAGATCTTCCATCGTTGAGGACACCTTCCGGCCGCCCCCGCGCCGCCCGGCTGTGGCCGCGGCCGCCGCGTTTTCCGTCGAGTTGTCCTCGCGCACGCAGATCATATCCTGGCCCGCCGTGTTGGCCTGCCTTTGCCGATTCTCAAACGACGACGCTCAATCCGTCCTCCGGAGTCCCAGTTCGCAGAGCCGGCCCACGAGGTCAAACGCCGGCAAACTGCTGACCAGTACGGGGAGGTCCTCCGACTGAGCTTTTTGGATCGTGTCTTCCTCCGGCTCCCGTCCGTTGACCAGGACGATGCCAGCCAGGTCCTTCATGCTTGCCACCGCAATCGTGTTGACATGCCTCTGCAACGTGATCCAGAGATCTCCCGGCCGGCCGTTGGCGATTACGTCACTCAGCAGGTCGCCGGCATAGCCTCCGGTCACGTCCCGCTGAAGCTGTCCCTGCCCCGATCTGACTTGCAGCCCAAGTGCATTCACCAGATCAGCCAGTTTCATGGGAGTTCTCGTCCACACAAGTCCTCGAGCGGTCCCGGCTAGGCGTACACCAACTCGTCCGCTTTCCGCGACTCGCTGCTTCTTATGGGGTTAGGAATTTTCGTGACGGCGTCCTTGGGGCAGACATCGTAGCAGGCGCCGCATTTGGTGCATTGTTCTTGGATGATGCAATGCAACGATTTCGTTGTTCCTTCGATGGCGTCATGCGGGCAATTCTTCTTGCACGCACCGCAGCCATTGCAGGCGTTCTCGTCGATCAGGTAGTGGAACAGGGGCTTGCACACGCAAGCCGGACAGCACCGGTCCCGGATATGGGCCTCGTACTCGCCGCGGAAATAACGCAGCGTGCTCAAGACGGGGTTGGGGGCCGATTTGCCCAGGCCGCACAGCGAGGCATCGCTCACGGCGTGCGACAGCTCTTCGAGCAATTCGAGATCTCCTTCGCTCCCCGCGCCCGCGCAGATGTTCGCCAGCATGTGGTACATCACCTGGACGCCTTCACGACAGGCCGTACACTTGCCGCACGATTCGTCGGTGAGGAATTCGAGGAAGTACCGCGCGACGTCCACCATACAGTCGCTGTCGTCCATCACGATCAGCCCGCCGGAGCCCATCATCGATCCCGCTTCGGTCAATTGCTCGTAGTCGATGGGCAGATCCTGCAGAGACGCCGGGATGCAGCCCCCGGAGGGACCGCCGGTTTGAATTGCTTTGAACCGCTGGCCGCCCGCCATGCCTCCGCCGATATCGAACACGATCTCTCGAATGGTGATTCCCATGGGAACTTCGACCAGCCCCGTGTTCTGCACCTTGCCGACCAGCGAAAAGACCTTGGTGCCCTTGCTTTTCTCCGTTCCGATGGATGCGAACCACGCGGCGCCCCGGAGGAGGATGGCCGGGACGTTCGCCCACGTCTCGACGTTGTTGATATTGACGGGCTTGCCCCACAGCGTGGTGCGGGGAGGCCGTTGCCGCGGTTCGGGGGGCTGGCCTTCGATCGAAGCGACCAGGGAAGTCGTCTCGCCGCACACGAAGGCCCCGGCGCCGCGCCGGATCTCGATGTCGAAGTCGAAGCCGCTGCCCAGGATGCCGGTACCCAGCAAGCCGTATTCGCGAGCTTGACGAATCGCGATTCCCAGCCGCTCGACGGCCAGCGGGTACTCGTTTCGGATGTAGACGTACCCGCGGCTCGCCCCGATCGCATAGGCGCCGATGACCATCCCCTCCAGAACCGCATGTGGGTCGGACTCGATGATACTGCGATCCATGAAGGCCCCGGGGTCGCCCTCGTCCGCATTGCAGACCACGTACTTCGGTTCTCCCCCCGCCTTGCGGCGACTTTCCCATTTCCGGCCCGCGGGAAATCCGGCACCCCCGCGGCCCCGCAAGCCCGACCGCTTGACCTCCTCGATCACCTCCTCGGGCGTCATCGCGGTCAATACCTTGGCCAGCGCCGCGTACCCGTCGCGGGCGATGTAGTCGTCGATCTTTTCCGGGTCGATGAGACCACGGTTCTTCAAGGCCACCAGGCGCTGTTTGCCGAAGAACCCAATGTCCGACATGCGGGGAACGGGCTCGGACTCGCCGGACGGGGTGAACATCAGTCGCCGGACCGGCCGGCCTTTGAGAAAATGCTCCTCGACCAGTTCCGGAATGTCCCGCTCGGTCAACATCTGGTAGAAGATTCCGTCCGGTTGGACGACCATGACCGGACCCTGGGCGCAGAAGCCGTTGCATCCGGTCGGTACGACGGCGATTTCGTCCTGCAGCTGGTGGCTGGCGAGTGTTTCTTCCAGCACCTGTCGGATGCGGAAAGCTTTGTTCGAGACACAACCGGTGCCGGTGCAAAGCATCAGGTGCATTCGATAGGGCTTCACGGAACGGTCTCCTGGGATGCCGGATTTCTAAACGGCCTGATTCAGCCAACTCGTTCGCTGCCGGTAGCCAGCGCGTACTGCTGCACGATCTTGCCGGCCAATATGTGGGAGGCGAAAATCTCCGCCGTCTTCGCCTCGTCCAGATGGACGTACGTGACCGGCGCTTGATCCTTCAATTCGACGGTCATCATGGGTTCACTACTGCACAGTCCGGCACAGCCGGAGGTGGTCAAGAGGATGTCATTGGCATCCCGCTGTTCCAGCAGATTCATCAACACCCGCATGACCGTTCTAGCACCCGCCGCGATCCCGCAGGTTCCCAGATGCACGGTGACGTGCGCGCGGGCCCGTCCCTCGCGCAAACGCATGGTTCTCGCAATCCGCTCGCGGATGCTTGCCAGATCTTCGGGTTGGAGTTTGAGCACGGTTTCCCCTTCTACGCTATCTACGCTACGGCGGACGCCTTCGGTTCCGCCAGTTTGCCGACGAGCCGCGCCGCCTTGGAGGGCGTCAATTTCCCGTAGAACGTGTCGCCGACCATCACGACGGGAGCTAACCCGCAACAGCCCACGCAGCGGACGGTCTCGAGTGTGAACCGCATGTCGGACGTAGTTTCCCCGACCGCGAGGCCCAGTTCCCGTTCCAGCGTCTCGAGAATCCGAGTCGCCCCTTGCACGTGGCAGGCGGTTCCCATGCAGACGTTGATGATGTGCCTGCCGCGCGGCTTGAGACTGAAGGACCGGTAGAACGTGGCGATCCGCACGATATGTTCCAGGGGCACGTGCTTGACTTCGGAAACCCGCCGGAGAACTTCCGGCGGGAGCCAGTTCAGAATCTCGGAGATGTCCTGCAGGATGGGCACGACGGCTTCGGCGCCCCCGTCATGGCGAGCGGCCACGCGGTCGACCAGCGATCGTTTCGTCTCGTCCAACTCTACCTGGGGCAGAACCGGCGGCTCGAGATACGTCCGGTTCTTGACCAGGCAGTTCTCGACGCATTGCCCGCAGCCCGTGCATTTGTCCTCGTCGACGTACCGCGCTTTGCGGCGGACCTTGACGCGAAAGTTGCCGACGAAGCCGGAGACCTCTTCGACTTCGGAATAACTCAACAACTCGATGTTCGGATGCTGGCCGACGTTGACCATTTTCGGGGTCAGGATGCAGGCGGCACAATCGAGGGTGGGGAACGTCTTGTCGAACTTGGCCATGTGCCCGCCGATGGACGGCTCTTTTTCCACCAGGTAGACTTTCTTGCCCGAGTCGGCGATCCGCAAGGCGGCTTCGATTCCCGCGATACCGGCGCCCACAACCAGCGTCTCGGGGCGGACCGGAACCTCGCGTTCTTCCAGCGGCACGTGGTTCCGCACACGCTGGATCGCGGCCCGGACCAGCCGCTTGGCCTTGGCCGTTGCCTGTTCGCGATCGGAATGCACCCACGAACAATGCTCGCGGATGTTGGCCATCTGGAACAAGAAAGGATTGAGGCCCGCCTCGTCGCATACTTTGCGGAAAGTGGTTTCATGCATCAGCGGAGAACACGATGCCACGACGACGCGGGTCAGGCCCTGCTCCTCGATGTCCCGCCGGATGATCTCCTGGCCCGGATCGGAACACATGTACCGGTACTCCTTGGCCACCGCGACGCCGGGCAGCGCCGCGGCGTGAGCCACCACCGCCCCCACATCCACCGTGTGAGAGATATTGGTCCCGCAGTGGCAAACATAGACGCCAATTCGTGTACTCGGCGCGATCATGAGCCTACCTTCTCGGCGAGGAGGGGGTCCAGGGATGTAAGATTGTCCTGCAGAGCCAACTCGACGGGCGGCAATCCGAAGGCGATGCCCATCAGTTGCGTGAAGTACAACACGGGAAGATCGCAAGCGGCGCCGACCGCCCGGCCCGCCTGGTCCTGGTACGCCTCCAGATTGATCTGGCACAAGGGACAGGCCGTGGCCACACAACCGGCGCCCCGCTGCTTGGCCACCTTCAGGATCTTGCCCGTCAGAACGCGACCCGTCTCAGGATGGGTCGTCATAGCCATCCCCCCGCAGCACTTGGCGGCCAGGGGAAAGGGGACCACGGCGGCGCCCAACCACGCGACGAGCCGCTCCATCAGTTGAGGGTACTCGGCATGGTCCAGGTCGTCGAAGGGGCGGCTCAGCTGGCACCCGCAATAGCACGCCACTTTCCATCCGGATAAATCCCGCTGGACACGGGACTTGACGCGCTCCTCGCCTACGTCGTTGACGACGATCTCCAAAAAATGACGTACCCGAACCGCTCCGGAGTAGTCCAGCCCGCCGGCCTGCAACGCCCGGCGGATATCGTCGCGAAGCTGCGCGTCCTCCGCCATGTACTTGTTGGTCTTGCGCAGCACGACGTAGCAGGCGTTGCAAACGGTGGCCAATTCGCGGCCGTTCTGCTCGGCGATCGCCAGGTTGCGTGCGGACAGAACGAAGGCCCGCTTCTCGCGAATGGGCAGGTACGCGGTCGCGCCGCAGCAATTCCAGTCGTCGAGTTCGACCATCTCCACGCCCAACTGGCGCGCTACGCGCCGCGTGGAGACATCATAAGCCCGGTTGGTCGCCATCAGCGAACAGCCGGGATAATACGCATAGGACGAGGCGGGGGAGGCTTTGGTGATCATCTTCGGCCGTTCTCCTCGATCGCGGCGAGCATTCGGTGCAGACTATCGAGGCCCTTGATCTTGCGGGGGAAGAGTTCCAGCCGCCCGCGGAGAAAGAGCATTATCGCCAGCGGAATCTGCGCCAAGGCCTGGAAGGGATTGGTCCGCAAAAAGTACTTCCGCAATAACGTCGTCTCGGCGTTGCGGCCGTAACGGTCCACCGTTTCGGCGAAAGCATGAGCCAGGGTCGCGCCCGCGGCATCCTTGGCCAGGCCCTTGTCCGCCTCCAGGCGTTTCAACTCGTACATGACATCCGTCAACGGAATTCCCGCCGGACAACGGACGGCACAGGAGTAACAGGAAACGCACAGCCATACGGTCTTGGCGTTCAACACGCGGTCCAGCATGCCGGCGCGAAGGGATGCGATAATCTCCCGAGGCCCGAATTCCATGGCCTCGCTGGAGGGACACGACGCCGAGCACGTTCCGCACTGCAAACACTGCTTGATCTTCTCGCCGTGCGGCAGCGCATACACATCTTCGAGAAACTCCTCGCACAATTCCTTGGCCACCGCCGTTCGCATGGCGCGTCCCCCCTGATGATTTGGCTCTCTCGTTCTCCGGCCGATCCTCCGCACCTAGTACACCGCCATCTCCCGCACGATGTGATCGGCCAAGGCCTCCGTGGTCCGGGCATCCAAGCCGGCGAAGCCGCCCATCGCGTCCGGTTGGACCGTCAAGACCGTCACCTTGCCGGTTGCGTCGCCCGCATCGATCCCGAAATCGGGCTTGGTGTCCCGCGTCAAACCGCCCGGCAGGCCGCCGCTGTCTCGGGCCAACAGCACCATCAGCGTGTCGTAAGCCGTGGCGGTCTTGAGTACATGGGCCGGGCTCAGGTTGGCTACCCCCGCCGTCATGACCACCGGCAGCGAGTGAGCCAGCAGTTTCTGCCCGATCAACAGCCCTAACCCCTCGTTGCGCCACAATAACCCGGGGGCGGGAATCAGATGCACCCGATGCCCGTTGCGGTTGGTGATCGTAATCCCGCCGATCGGCTCCGATGCACCGCGCGGCCGTTCCGCGGCGGGCGATTCGTGCGGCCGGAAAGCGGCCGCCAAAACGTCGGGCAACTCGCCCTCCGTGAACGGCTCGACCGCGTAGTACAGGATCCGGTGCTTGCGATAGGCGGTCTCCCGCGGACAACCGGCCGCCGCCACTACCACCACTCGGGTCGCCGGTGCATACTGGTTGACCACTCCGACCAACTCGGGGCCGCAATCGCCCAGTGACGGGGCATCGATAAAGACGACACGCCCTCCCGGCTCCTGGAGCGCCGCGCTCAACGAACTCCGCTCGGAGACTTGCTGAACTTGACAGCCGAGCGCCGTGAGCTTTCTAAGTTGCTCGGCGGCTGAGGCCGGATCGGAATTCACCAAGAGGATCTCCCGGGGACCGCACTGCTCCGCTTCGCGGTCGTATTGCGTCGTACAGAGATGGGCGATCCAACCTTCGCCGCAGGGAGCGGCAAGCGACCGTTCAGGATGCTTGACAAGGTTTTCGTTGACCGCCATCACCACGCCCGAGACCGGCGAGGCCACGACAATGGCCGGCTTGCCAGGCACCGTGATGCTGGCCAGCGGCAATCCCTGATAGACCACTTCGCCGATTCGCGGCAACCGAATCTCGGTGGGCGTCATCTCCCGCAGCCCCGGCAACACCGCGCCGACGCAAGCCGAGCCATCGACCTCCATCCGGAACCACGAGTCACTCCAAAACAGCATTTGCGATTCGCCCGTCAGATCCGGCGGCGCAGCTCGCCCGCAACCCGCTGAATCTCCGTCCTGCTCAGGCGTTTGCCGAGTCGCCAGCACGCGCCGCACGGCGGATGTAATCTCCTCGGACGTGAACGGCTTGGTCACATAGTCGCACGCACCCAGCCGCATCGCCGCCGCGGCGTTCGGAATGCTGGGATAGCCGGTGATGATCAAGACCGGAACCTCCAAGCTGGTCTGGCGGAGCTGTTCCAGGAATTGAATCCCATCCATGGCGGGCATCTTGATATCCAACAAGATGATCTCGTAGCTGTTCTCCGACGCCATCGCCAGACCCTGCCTGGGGTCCGTGTTCACGTCCACCTTGAAGCCCTGCCGGGAGAAGATCCGTCGGCATGCTTGGCAGATAACCTCCTCGTCGTCGACGACGAGTAATGCGTGACTGTCCGACATCGCCGGTTCCCCTTCTGCTGGTGTAAACACATCGCGACCCGTGGGTGCTTGCCAGCCACCGTACCGTTCGAAAGCCCGCTGCCAAAAAAAGAGACTCGGCGCCGTCCTTGGCAACCCTTGTGCCAGCGCCTCGGGCCCGTGCAAAAATCCGCGGTTGTCGAAAGGTCGCAGCGACTTCGACTTCGGGCGCAAATTACGGTGGAACAAGCGATAGCAACAAATCAAACTTTTTTCGAGGTCAGCGGGCCAATAGATGCCAACATCCTCGATCGGGGGCGCTGTTTTGAGAGTAGAGCGTATGAAACGTTATTGCGATGTATACGTTTTCATACTAACCGCTGGGCTTTAGCCCGTGGTGCCGCAGCAATGCATGGAAGTTTGGACGTTGCATGCCCACCGCCAATGCGGCATGAGTAACATTCTGCTCGCAACGTTCGAGGGCAGCGGTCAGAAAGCGGCATTCCAAGTCGTCGATGACCTGCCGCTTGAAGCTCTTGAACTCGTCCCAGGTCCGAGGCAATTCGGTGCTCGATACGGTGCGCCTGGCTTCACGAACTTCGATCGGGAGATGATCCAGTTCGATCTGCGTGCCTCCATACAGGACAGCCAAACGTTGCACGATATTCCGCAATTCGCGGACGTTCCCCGGCCACGAATACACCTCCATTTGCTGCATGGCCGGCGGAGTAAACACCGTCAAGTCCAAGCCCATTTGGCGCGAGAAGTCCTCCAAGAAGGCCATCGCCAGCAAAGGGATATCACCGGTTCGCTGGCGCAGCGGCGGCAGCGTCACGGGGACGACGTTCAAGCGGTAATACAGATCCGCACGAAATTCTCCCACTTTTACCATTTCCCCTAGATTGCGGTTCGTTGTCGCGATCAAACGGATGTCAACTTCGTGCTCGGCTGTGTCTCCGACTCTTCGGATACGTCTTGTTTCCAGCACTCGCAATAGCTTGCCTTGCGTTTCCAAGCTTAAGTTGGATACCTCGTCCAACAACAGTGAGCCTCGATCAGCCACTTCGAACAGGCCTTTTTTTGTCGCGATTGCCCCGGAAAAGGAACCTTTCACGTGGCCGAACAGTTCGCTTTCCAAAAGTGTCGGCGCAAGGGCGGTACAATCGCATCCCAGAAACGGAGCGTCGCGCCGGCGGCTGAGCCGATGGAGTGCCCGCACCGCCATTTCCTTGCCGGTGCCGCTTTCCCCCGTCACCAACACGGTGGCGTCGGCTGGGGCGATCCGCTCGATCAGCGCGAATACGTCGCGCATTGCGGAACAGCGTCCGAGTATACCTTCGAAATCGTGCAATCCTTTCGAGTCGCCCAGGCACGTGCTTGACGGCTCGGCGGCGGGGAGGGCCGTTTCCAGCCGGCGCAGTGCCGCGTGCAAATCGTCCGCCGAACACGGTTCGCACAGATAATCGGCAGCTCCTTCGCGCATCGCTTCGATCGCAGCGGCGAGCGTTCGATTTCGATTCACGATCACCACGCGCGCCAGGCTCTGTGACGCCTTAAGCTGGCGAAGAACGGCAATGGGATCCCATTGCTCCGACGTCAGAACGACCAGGATCGTATCGACGCCGTCCGCCACGGCAGGCGGTGCTTCGGCGAGATCTAAACCGCGCCACCGGACGTCGTGGCCGTCGGCGCAAAGCATGTGCCGATATCGTTGAGCAGCTTCTCGATCGTCTGCCAGCAAGAGAACTTTTCGGAGCGCGTTCAAGCGTCCCCTCCTCCGCGTCCATCGCCGTCCGCCGCGTGATCCATTGCGGTGGGCAAGCCGATAATGAACGTGCTTCCCTTTCCAATTTCGCTTTCCACTTCCAGCGTGCCGCCGTGCTGCTGCACGATTCCGTAACTGACACTCAAGCCCAACCCGGTTCCCTTTCCCACCGGCTTGGTCGTGAAAAAAGGTTCGAAAATCCGGTCCAACTGCTCCCGTCGGATTCCGCAGCCGGTGTCCGTGATCTTCACGACAACACGGCCGTTGGAGGACGACGAGTTGACCAACAGCGTGCCGCCGGCCGGCATCGCTTCACAGGCGTTCAAGGCCAGGTTCAGCAGCACCTGCTGCAACTGGTTTCGGTCCACGTTGACCAGCGGCAGGTGCTCGCCCAGGTCTTCGACCATGTAGATCTGTTGAAACGCCTCGCGGTTGCCCAACAGCCGCAGCGTTTGGCCGATCAATTCGTTGATGTCCAGCGGCTTTTGCACGAACGGCGTCTCGCGAGCGAAATCCAGCAGCCCGCGGACGATCTCGCGAACCCGCTTGGTTTCGCGAATGATCGTCTCCAGATCTTCCCGATCCTGTTCGTCCAGGTTTTCCTTGTCTCGCATCATGTCGGCAAAGGCCAGAACGCCGGTCAAAGGATTGTTGATCTCGTGCGCCACGCCCGCCGCCAGACGGCCCACGGAGGCCAGTTGTTCGCTTCGCCCGATTTGCTGCCGAGTCGCCAGCTGCAATAATTCCTCGCGCTCGGCAACCGCGTGGGCCATGCTGTCGACGGCCCGGCACAGGACGCCCATTTCGCCCGGCGGCCGCATGCCGACGCGAGCCGATAGGTCCCCGCCAATCACCTTTTGGGCCATCGCTACCACGTGGCGAACGGGGCCCAGGACCAGCGCATTGGCCGTGAACAACAAAACCAAGCTGGCTGCGGTGGCCCCGACGATGATGGTCACGAACACCGCACTGATCGCATTTAACTGCTGCACGAACGGCGCTTGGAGCAAGCCCACGTACAAGACCCCGATCACCCGGCCCGCCGGGTCGAAAATCGGTTCGTACGCCGTGATGTACCAGTCGTGAACGACAAACGCCGGCTTGGCCCAGGTGCCTCCCCGGTCCAAGACGGCTTCGCACACGGTCTCGCTCAGCCGCGTACCCACCGCGCGCGTTCCATCGTCCATCGTGACGTTCGTCGAGATCCGCAGGTCCCCTTGAAAAATCGTCACCGTTCCGATGTCCCGCCCGCGATACCTCTCGTGCGGGAACACGTCGCCTTTGATGGCGTCGACCAAGCCGTAGCGGCGGTTGAGCAGGTTGCCGCCGTACAGGACGGCCTGCAGCCTTCCTTCGGGCTCGCTCACGGGGACCGCCGCCGCAACCACCATTCCCTCCCGGCGCAGGGTGTCCCGCGTGGGCCGCGCCGCTTGCGTAGGGATGACTTCGAAACGGGCCCGGTCAGCCAAATCCTGCCCCTCGGCCATAAGGCGATCGGGGGAGAGAAGGACGGTTCCCATGACCGTTTGCCGCGCGACCAGCACACGGCTGACCAACGGATCGTCGGTCAAGTCGTCGCCACGCTGCTGGCTGTTCGCCCGGCAGATCACTCGACCGGCCGGATCCAACAACGCGACGAAGTCCATTCCGCCATCCTGGCCGATGCGGCTCAACAATGCTCGGAGTTCTCCCATCTCGCGTCGTTGGACTGCCTCGCGCAGCGTGCGGTCGTGCGCCGTGCCTCGCAAGAAAGCGCCGATCAACTCGATGTGTTTCCGGTACGCGGCGCGCGCCGAATTCAGGTTCCGTTGGACCCGCGTCTGGACCTCGCCCAGCCACACGGAGCCGAGGTACCGCAGTGCGATGACCGACAACAGCGAGTGGGTGACCAGGATCACCGCCACCACGATCGTCATCATCTTGAAGCGAATGCTCATCGCTCTCTCCCCGCACGGGCGCACACCGAGAGCCGTCAAACGCGAGGATCGGCGTCTCGGAAGAGACGCAGCCTCTATCGGCCAATGTACCGGAAATCGCAGAGGAAACCATCCGGCAAGGCAGAATCGAACAAGATGTCGTGCGGAGAACTTGGGGGTCTTGGAGTCGACTTTAGCCGCCCACCTGCTCGTCCAGCCACGCCAGGTAACCCGCGCTGCCCGCGACGATCGGTATGG
>Ga0351893_10035_pt3 | contig 57804 bp, 46 predicted proteins | sample TotcelFGM3001K15_FD_206765 | JGI IMG/M metagenome (GOLD analysis project Ga0351893, IMG submission 206765) | Enriched cells from coal bed in the Powder River Basin, Montana, United States - Total cells FGM rep3 HSBNCT.FGM.300.1.K15 ...
TCAAGCTGGGGAGGGATGCTTGCCGATGCAAGAAACTATATGGGTCTGGGGTGGTGGTTGACTTTAATACCCGGCTCTGCGATTTTCCTCACCGTTGCGTCCTACAATTTCGCAGGTGAGGCGATCAGGGACTTTATGGATCCGCATAAGTATGCGATAAATCGGGGTTAGACGTTGAGTGCAACATCATGCACTCCTTCAAGTAGGGGAAGATTGAGATGATTCTTGACGTAAAAAATCTGACCACGCACTTTTTTACCGATGATGGCGAGGTTTGTGCCGTCGAGGACGTTTCCTTCTCGCTTGGCAAGGGAGAGGTGTTGGGAATAGTTGGAGAGAGCGGCTGCGGCAAAAGCGTGATGTCGCTTTCGATAATGGGTCTTGTGCAAAAGCCCGGCAAGATAATTTCAGGGTCGATTGTGCTCCAAGACAAAAACGGTTCCGTGGATCTGGCGAAAACTTCCGGCAGGATTTTGCGCGATATAAGAGGCAGGCGCATCGGCATGATATTTCAAGAACCGATGACTTCTCTAGATCCCGTGTACACGATAGGCTATCAAATTCGCGAGGCAATTCTCGCCCACGAAGGCGTTTCCCGCAAAGAGGCCGATGTCAGGGTTTGCGACCTTCTCAAACTCGTGGGTATTCCCGAACCTTCCCGGCGCATGAAGGAATATCCCCATCAGCTTTCAGGCGGCATGCGCCAGCGGGCCATGATAGCCATGGCACTTTCGTGTAATCCAGATATATTGATCGCAGACGAGCCGACGACTGCGCTCGATGTCACGATACAGGCGCAAATTCTAGAGTTGATGGGTGGCCTTAAAGAAAAGTTTGGAATGTCGATTCTTCTGATAACGCACGATCTGGGGGTGGTTGCCGAAATGGCCCAGAGGGTGGCGGTCATGTATGCCGGGCGTATAGTCGAAAGCGGAGTTACGGAAGAGATTTTTTCTTCTCCGATGCATCCCTATACGCAGGGCCTTTTGAAGTCGGTCATGCCTCTTGAAAAGTCATCTGGCAGGTTGCCTACGATTCCGGGCAGGGTTCCTTCTCTCATAAATCTTCCAAAAGGCTGTGCGTTTGCAGAAAGGTGCCCACTGGTGAAGGAAAGATGTAGGAAAGAATTTGTGCCCGAAGATCCGTGTGGTTTAGGGAGAGTTGTTAGATGTTTTTATGCGGGAAGCGCGCTATGACCGATATGCTTTTAAAATTAGAAGGACTCGTTAAGAGTTTTCCCATGCGATCCGGCCTTTTCGGTCGTGGGGCGGAAAGCGTCAAGGCGGTCAGGGGCGTCGATCTTTCAATAGCCCGGGGAGAAACGCTTGGTCTCGTCGGCGAAAGCGGTTGTGGCAAGAGCACTTTGGGGCAGCTGGTTTTGCGTCTTATCGATCCGGACGAAGGCAGGATAGAATTCAACGGTAGGGATATAACGGCTCTTTCCCAGTCGAAGCTTCGTCCTCTTCGAAGGGAGCTGCAGATAATCTTTCAAGACCCCTATGCGTCGCTAAACCCCAGAATGAAAATAGGAGAGATAATTGCGGAGCCGCTGGAGGTTCATCATATAGGTGACGCATCGTCAAGGCGTGCGAAGGTGCGCGAGCTTTTAGCTCTCGTCGGCATGGGAGATGACGTTTTGGCAAAGTATCCCCATGAATTTTCCGGAGGGCAGAGGCAGCGCATAGGGATAGCTAGGGCGATAGCCCTCGATCCCAAGCTCATCATTGCCGATGAGCCGGTTTCAGCGTTGGATGTTTCTATAAGGGGTGAAATATTAAATCTGATGGAGGATCTCAAGGTTAGGCTTTCACTTTCGTATCTGTTCATCTCCCATGATCTTAAGGTCGTCGAGCATATAAGCCACAGGATTGCGGTCATGTATTTGGGCAAGATCATGGAAATCTTTCCGGCATCCGGTTTGTCCTTTGCGAGGCACCCCTACACGAAGGCGCTTGTCGAATCCGTTCCCGTCCCAGATCCAAAATCCAGGAGAAAGCGAATGGTGCTTTGCGGAGACGTACCATCGCCTGTCGATCCCCCGAAGGGATGTCCCTTTCACCCCAGATGCCCTCGTGCGGAAAAAATATGTTCGTTGGAGGAGCCGTCTTTTACAGTTTATGGTGAAAAATCAGCTGGTGCTTGTCATTTTATAAAATCGGATTTTTAGGGTGGAAAAGGGGTAATCATGAAAAAGATAGTCGTCGTCATCGTCTTGTTTTTGTCGTTCGTGCTTGCAACGAATCTTCAGGCCAAAAAGGAGGAGGTGGTGAAGGGGCACGGCAGCGTTTCCATACCGCCTTTCGGAATTTCCTTCGATGCCAGCTACGATGCTCGTCTTGATACTTTGGTTCCCGGATATAAGGTGATCAACGTGCTCGTGGAAAACACTTCCTTTAACATTCTGGGTTTCGATCCCAAAAAAGACCAGTGGTCTATCGTCATGGCCGGAAGCAAGAAGGCTATACCGGCCATTCATAATCTGCGCAGTCAACAGCCCAAGATATGGTCGGCTCTTCCGGATAGAATCAGGGAGATAGTCGGTTATCCTCTTGTTTTGCCGATAGGAGGAAAAGAAGTGATAGATATTTTTGTTCCCGATAAATACGATCTTTCCGCTTTTAACGAGATCAGAGTTTCCATCTATTCACTTCAAACGCGTTTTGACATATTGGTAACCCAATAGATGCCATGGGCATAACCATAATACAGAAAAGCGACCTCACGAAGAAGCGTTCGCGGAGCATCAAAGCGCTTATACTCTCAGGAGGCGCCGTCACCGGAGGTTCGTTCAAGGCCGGCGGCATCAAGGCGCTAAACGACTATTTTTCAAATTTTTCCGTCAACGATTTCGATATCTATGTTGGGATAAGTTCTGGAAGCCTCATTGCCGCCCCGCTTGTGGGAGGTATATCCCCGGAGTCGATATTAAAAAGCCTCGACGGCACATCGCGACATTTCACGCCGCTTACCGCTTGGCACTATTACCGGCCGAACTTCGAAGAATTCATATTAAGACCGATAAAGTTTTTGACGAAGATGGCGGTAATGCTTCCCGGAAAACTGCTGCATTTGGCTGCCAGATACCCGGAGTGGTCGAGCGGGATGCTGAGGAGAATATGGTGTTTTGTCGAAAAACCATCGCTTCAGTCGTACGAAGATATGATGCTTCCCATAATCGAAAGTATGGGAGAGGAAAATTTTCCTTCTTTGGCCGAGCTCATGCCTTCCGGTATTTTCGATAATAGCGCTCTTGAGAGATACATAAGGAAGAATATCGAAAGCAACGGTCTTTTAAATGATTTCAAGGAAATCGAGAGGGTTCAGGGTAAAAAGCTCTACATCTCCGCCATGCGCCTCGATGGCGGAGGGCACGTTCTTTTCGGCCCCGATGAAGATTCTTCGCTCACTCTTTCCGAAGCCATTCAGGCTTCTACAGCGCTTCCCGGTTTTTACAGGCCGGCAAAAATACGCGGAGTGGATTATGTCGATGGCGGCGTGCAACAAACTGCAAATCTGGATGTGGCGGTGGATAAAGGCGCAGAGCTGATAGTCTGTTATAATCCATTTCGTCCCTACCAGTCGCGCGAGTTCGTGGAGGATTTTTCAAAGGGAACGGGGCTGGCTTCCGGTGGAATTCTTGCCGTTCTAAACCAGATATTTAGGGCGTTGTTCCATTCCCGACTTCATCTAGCGATAGATCATCTGGCGAGTCGGGATGATTTTAAAGGGGACATAATACTCATAGAGCCGCGGGCGGACGATGCCGCCTTTTTCGAATTAAATCCTCTTTCGCTAAAAAATCGCGTGGAAGCCGCGAAGCTTGGCTTTCGCTCGGTGCGAAATTCCATAGATGCCCGTTTCGACGAGATATCTAAAATCATGCGCGCGCATGGAATTGAAATGAACCGGGAAGGGGTTGAAACGGAGTTTGAAAAAATGACCGGGCCAAATTCTGACAAGGCCGAGATCCAGATGCTTTTAGAGGGCAGGCGTTTGCGGAAGAGGGGCGAAAAACTCAAGGCGAAGATCCGCCGTTCTACGGTCAGGAAAAGGAAAGATAAAAAAAGATGAAAGGTTCCCAGCTAGATATCTTCGGGGGGCAAAACGACGAGCCTAAGGTTAAGCTCAAGGCCAAGCCCAAGGTTAAATCCAAAACCAGTTCCAAAAACAAGGAACTTGATCATGATTCCTCCGGAATAAAACGCAAGAGAACCGGTCGCGAGGTAAAAAAAGCGCCGATGCTCATAGATGCGTGTCAATCCGATCTTCAACCCAAGCCCGAGGTCCTGCCGGAGATAAAGCCGGGTTCAGAGCATCAAAGCATGCCTCAACCCAAAATTTTTTCGATCTCCGAAATCACCGAGCGCATAAAGAGGATGCTTGAGGGTTCGTATCCCGATATCTGGATTTCCGGAGAGGTAACTGATTTTAGAGGACGCACCTCCAGGCATTACTATTTTGCGCTCAAGGATCAGTCTAAAAACAAAATACGCGCCGTCATCTTCAACGGCGCATCCCGAAAAATTCCTTTCGAACTCCAAGACGGTCTGGAAGTGATCTGCCATGGTCAGCTAGACGTGTATGGCCCGGGAGGATACTACTCTATAATCATCGACCGAATAGAACCCAAGGGCGTTGGCGCGTTGCAGGCGGCCTTTGAAGAACTCAAGAAAAAATTAGATGCCCAAGGGCTTTTTAGATCAGATGCAAAGAAACCGATACCATATCTTCCAGGGAAGATCGGAATAGTCACTTCGCCGACCGGCGCCGCTATTCGTGATATCATACAAGTGCTTGCGAGAAGATTTCCCAACGTAGAGGTTTTGCTCTATCCCGTGAGGGTTCAGGGCGAAGGCGCTTGTCTTGAGATAGCCCGGGCCATAGAAAATGCCAACCGCAATCCGGATCTCGACGTTCTCATAGTGGGCCGAGGGGGAGGTTCCATAGAGGATCTCTGGGCTTTTAACGAGGAAGCTGTGGCGCGTGCAATCTTTGCATCGCGCATTCCGATTATCTCCGCCGTTGGTCACGAGATAGACTTTACCATCGCAGATTTCGTGGCGGATCTGAGGGCGCCTACTCCCTCGGCCGCCGCAGAAATGGCCGTGCCGGTAAAAGCCGATATTTTAAACGACCTCGCAAATCGCAAGAGGCAGCTTGTTTTAGCTCTTCGTCAGTGTGTTGACAGACGCGGGCGCGAACTTTCAGGACTCGCGCAAAGGCTTGCCGATCCAAGAAGGCGGCTGCCAGATCTCATGCGCGGCGTGGACAACCTGCGCGAGCGTATGGTTTTTGCCGCAAAAACCCGCATGAACAATGCGGTGCAGCTGCTTTCCAAATACGCCAGCAATTTAGATCACCTCTCTCCACTTGGAGTTTTGGCGAAAGGCTATTGCGTGGCCGAGAATTTGCGCGGCCATCTCGTGAAAAGGGCCTGCGATGTGGCCCTAAACGATATTCTAAAACTAAAATTTCACGAAGGATCGGCGGAAGCTGTGATCTCCAAAGTCGTTGACGGCGGCGGGGATTAATGTTTAGTGAAGGCCTGTTTTTACGTAAGTATTCAATCTATATGGAACTATATGGAAATTGATCGAGGCGGGAGGCGTTATGCCTGAAAAGAAAACTTTTGAACAATCGATGTCGGCGCTCGATGTCGTGGTTAGGCAGCTAGAATCCGGGGATTTGCCGCTTGAAGAGTCGCTTAAGGTCTTCGAAAAGGGTATAGGTCTTGTTCGCGAATGTGAAGGCAAACTAGACGAGGCGAAGGGAAAAATAGAGCAGTTGATAAACGAAAGCGGCGGCGAGTTGAAAACCGTACAGTTTAAGCCCAAGGATTAGTATGAGGACATCTTTAAAAACTTTAGATTTCCCTCCAACCGGGATCGTCACGCGCAAAGAAAATTTGTTTTTTTGAGGTGCCCATGAATCTCAAGATGTATCTTGAGGAAAAAAAACGCAAGGTTGAGTCGCAGATGTTTAATTCGCTAAGCGATCCTTCAATTCCTGCACGGCTTGCCGAATCCATGGAATACAGTCTCAGGGCCGGAGGCAAGAGACTGCGTCCCGTATTCGTCATGGCAGGTGCAGAGGCCGTGGGCGGCTTGGACGATGAAGTGCTAGATGCCGCAGTAGCAATGGAGATGATTCACACGTTTTCGCTCATACACGACGATCTTCCCGCTATGGACGACGATGACCTTCGCCGCGGCAAGCCGACCAATCACAAAATTTTCGGTGAAGCCGTAGCGGTTCTTGCGGGGGATGCGCTTCTCATAGAAGCATTTTTCCTGCTCACCAAGGGTTTTAAAAACCCCTCGCTTTTATTGGAGGTGGTCCGTGATTTTGCTGCAGCGGCCGGTGCTAGGGGCATGACCGGAGGGCAGGTCTTGGATATGGAATCCACCGGAAAAATCATAAGCGAAAAAGAATTGAACATGCTGCATGCCTGCAAGACAGGCGCTCTTATAAGGGCCTCGGTTGTTTCCGGCGCCAAGCTTTGTGGAGCAGGACGTGATGAATTGACCGCGCTTGAAGCCTACGGTTCGAAGATAGGGCTTGCCTTTCAGATTCAAGATGACGTTTTGGATATAGAGGGAGACGAAAAGCTGCTTGGCAAAGACATTGGCAGTGACGAAGGAAATTTAAAATCTACCTATCCGGCGATAATAGGGCTTGAGAACTCAAAGGTCCGAGCTGCAAAGCTTGTCGATGAAGCCGTTTCGAGGCTTTCGATGTTTGGCTCGTCCGCCGATCCTTTGAGGGAAATCGCAAAATACATCATCGAGAGGAATATGTGAAAACCTTCGATTCAGAAATCCTGATAGATACCGGGTTGTCCATAGAGTTTGTGGATATAACAAACGGCGTACGCGATGCCTGCCGCGAAAGCGGAATACAAAACGGGATGGTAACCGTCGTCTCGTCTCATACCACCGGATGTGTGAAAATCACCGAGCGCTGTGAACGTCTGCAAAAGGACATGACTGCGTTTCTGCAAAAAATCGTTCCCGAGTCTTGCTATCTTCACGATGAATTTACGGTCGATGGAAGGTCCAATGCTAGAATGCACATAATGGCGCTTCTCATGAATTGTGGAGAGACCGTTCCCGTTTTTTCAGGTCAGCCCGGGCTTGGCGTTTGGCAGTCGATATTTTTTGTAGAACTGGACGGGCCGAGAAAAGGCAGAAAAATATCCATAAAGGTAATTGGACAGTGATGCCTTCTGGTTGAGGGCGGAGGTTTGTTGTGGATAGAGAAGATATAAATGGTTTTCTGGCAAGTCTTGAAGATTTAAATGCAAATGAACATGTGTTTCTCGATTATACATTCGAAACCTTTCTCGATCCAATCGTAGCGGCAGCCGAACTTTGTCAGGAAACCTCCACCGCCCAATGGAAGAGGCCGGGTGTGGATGAGGATTTAAGACCCGTGTATGCGGCAAAACTTGTGGATTTTGTCGTCTTGGAGTCTTCGGGCATTTCAACATTCTATGAAAGGGGTGGGGGAGCTTCCGAATATATAAGGGTGAAGGTAAAAATTGCGCATCCCCTTGTCAATTTTGGCACTTCACTGGCGGGTTTTCTTACCGCGGCTATGGGTGAAGGAGCTTTTTTCAGCCATGGGATTACAGCGATAAAGCTTGTCGATGTTTCTTTTCCGCCGCGTTTTTTGGATTCCTTCGAAGGGCCTGCCTTCGGCATTTCAGGGCTGCGCGATTATATGCAGGTGTATGACAGGCCTTTTTTTTTCGGTGTTGTAAAACCCAACGTGGGTTTGGATCCCAAAAGTTTTTCGGAGTTGGCGTATGAAGGATGGTTAGGCGGTCTAGACGCTGCCAAGGACGACGAAATGCTCGTCGATCCGGCCTATTCTCCATTTGAGACGCGAACTAGGCTTGTGGGGGAGAAAAGAAAAGCTGCGGAAGATAAAACGGGCGAACCCAAAATGTTTATCGCCAATATCACGCATGACCTAGACAGGATGTTGGAGCTTTCTGATATCGCTGTTTCAAACGGTGTGAATGCAGTGATGATAAACGTTATGGCGGTGGGGCTTGCAGCTGCCAGAAAGTTGCGCGGTCATTTGGGTGTTCCGCTGGTTGCGCATTTTGATTGCATAGCTCCGATGTCGATGCATCCCTGGTTTGGAGTTTCCACCAAGGTGATGACCAAGCTTCAAAGGCTTATTGGCTGCGATGCCATCATCATGCCCGGATTTGGCCTTCGCATGAAAACCCCCGATGAAGAGGTGATCGACAACGTTCGGGAATGTACTAATTCGCTGGGCAAAATAGCGAAGGCCCTACCCGTTCCCGGCGGCAGCGACTGGGCTGGAAGTCTTCGCGCCATATACGACAGAATAGGTCACCGGGATTTTGCGATGGTTCCCGGCCGGGGTGTATTCGGCCATCCAAAGGGTCCGCGTTCCGGAGCCGCAAGCCTTCGTCAGGCGTGGGATGCCATAAGCGGTTCATTTGATATCTCAGATTATGCGAGACGTCATCCGGAGCTTAGCGAGGCGATCGATGCCTTTGGAGGAAAATGAAAATGAAAAAGTTTTTTTGGGCATTCAATGTGCTTTGGACGATGCTTTTTCTAGGCGGCGTTTCTATGGCCGCTGTTCCACCAAAAATCGAAGAATTGCTTGCTTCTACCTATCCGCCTGCGATGCCTTCAAAGGCTCTCGATACGGCGCATTACGATTTAAACATCGACACCCTGAAAGGTTATGTCGTTATGGAACAAGGCGGCATACCGGCCGAACGAGCGCGGTTTTTTATCGAATGGCAGGAATACGATTACAGGGGTGTTGTCGTGCATTTAGACGAAGACAACAAGGTTACGACCAGAAGAGGTTCTCCTTACTGCTATCTCCAAAGGGGCGATGTTTTGGCGGTGGCCGGAATGAAAATTTTCAACCGCACTGTGTATCTAAAACTGATAACTCCAAAGATCTACATTCCGGAGTTGCGCAGCACGGAAAAACGATATTCCCGCGTAACGGTGATGCTGGGATTTAGATTGCCCAAGGAAATTTATAATTCCGATGATGCAAGTGCCGCAATAGAGCTTATTGAAAAATGGCTTAAACCCTTCAAGGATTACGATAGCGCGGCAGCATATGCCTTGACGATTAGGGCGCAGGCGGCTTTAACCGAAGTTGAGAAGGAGCTTACCCTGGAAGAGAAAGCCGCCAAAAACGTGAAGACGAGCGATAAGACGAGAGAAGAAAAAATAGAAAATCTCGAGTCGAAGATAGAGGCTGCTCAAAGAGAGATGGAGGAGGCGCAAAAACAGATGGAAGAACTCAAAAAGCAAATGAAATAGATGCGAGATATCTTAACCGAATCGATATGGGAGGATTTATGGTGAAAAAGAAAGTGGTCATAATGGGTGCTGCAGGCAGAGATTTTCACAACTTTAATACCTATTTCCGGGATAATGACGATTACGAAGTGGTGGCTTTTACAGCTACCCAGATACCCAACATAGAGGGGCGCATATATCCGCCGTCCTTGTCTGGTCCTTTGTATCCTCACGGGATAAAAATTTTTCCGGAAGAAGAACTTTCCGACCTTATAAAAAGGACCAACGCAGACTTGGTCGTGTTCGCATACAGCGATGTGTCCCACGAATACGTCATGCAGAAAGGCTCTCAGGTGCTCGCGGCCGGTGCCAACTACATGATCATGTCGCCCAAGATGACCCAGATAAAAGCCAAGGTCCCCGTGATTTCAGTGTGTGCGGTAAGGACCGGATGCGGCAAGAGCCAGACCTCGAGAAAAATCGTCGCCGCGCTTAAAAAGATGGGCAAGAAAGTCGTGGCCATACGACATCCCATGCCCTACGGCGATTTGGCCGAACAGGCCGTACAGCGCTTTGCTTCTTATGAGGATTTGGATCTTCATAAATGTACCATCGAAGAGCGCGAGGAATATGAACCCTATATCGATGAGGGGCTGGTCGTATATTCGGGCGTGGATTACGAAGCCATAGTGCGTCGGGCGGAAAAGGAGGCCGAGATCCTGATTTGGGACGGGGGAAACAACGACATGCCTTTTATCAAATCCGATCTCGAGATTACCGTCCTAGATCCCCTGCGTGCCGGTCACGAAAGAGTTTTCTTCCCCGGCGAAACCAATTTTTTAACCGCCGATGTGCTTGTCATCAATAAGTATGAACAGGCAAGCGCCGAGCAGTTAAACACCATCCTGGCCAATATCAAGAAATTCAATCCGCACGCGCAGGTCATAAAGGGCGCGTCGAAGCTCACGGTTGACGATCCTGCAGGGGTGAAGGGCAAAAAGGTGCTTGTTATAGAGGACGGTCCTACGCTTACCCACGGTGGAATGAGTTACGGCGCCGGCATGGTGGCCGCCGACGACTTCGAAGCCGCCGAGATAATCGATCCCAAACCTTACGCTGTGGGCAGCATCAAGGATGCGTACACGAAATATCCAAATCTGGGAAACCTGATACCGGCGCTTGGGTATTACGAAGATCAACTAAAGGACCTTGAGAAATCGATAGAGAATACTCCCTGTGATCTTATCCTTATAGGCAGTCCCATCGATATCCGTCGCGTGATCGATCTGCACAAGCCGTCGATGCGCGTTTACTACAATCTCGAGGAAATAGGGGAGCCTACGATAGACGGGATACTCAAGGATTTTGTGAAAAAATAAAACCATCGGACAGTTCTGGTCACGCTCAGGTCAAAACGGCACGTCATCAGGACCTGTATCCATTTCGAATGACGACGGTGTTGCGTTGACGTCGGCAGATGCGAAATCGGTGGTTGTTCGCGCGCCACCATCGTTTTTGGAACCCAAAAACTGCACATTTTGCGCCACGACTTCGGTTGTGTAGCGTTTGTTGCCTTCTTTGTCGTCCCACTGCCTCGTCTGGATGCGTCCTTCGATATAAACCTGACGGCCCTTTGAAAGATAGGAGGCGCAGCTGTCGGCCTGAGGACCCCACACGACTATACGATGCCATTCAGTGCGTTCTTGCTTCTGGCCGTTTTTATCTTTCCAGGTTTCGCCTGTGGCGAGATTGAATTTGGTAACGTTTTTGCCGCTTCCGGTGACCGCTTTTTCGGGGTCTGCGCCAAGTCTTCCAACCAATATGACCTTGTTTACACTCATCTTGCACATCCTTTCTAGGCTATTTCGTTGTCCTTGCTATTTTCTTTTCCATTCCAATTATCTCAGATCCCCAATTTTGATATGACGCGTCGCTTTTCCAGTGTGGAACGCTATTTCTCGCCTCCGCGATTTCATCAGCGGCCTCTTTGAAGTTGCCTTTTTCAAAGAGAGTATCTGCCAACGCCAGATGGTTTTCAGGATAAGTCGGCGCTAGCCTTATCGCTTGTCTTAAATAGTTTTCCGCAAGGTCTAGATCGCGAGTTATGCTGTCTGGACGTACGCCGGTTTGGGGAAGTTTTGTATAGAGCTGTCCTAACACGCGATAGGCCCCGCCATGATCGTATTCGGGTTCAATTTTAATGACTCTATCGCAATCAGATATCATCCGTCGTATGCCGTTTTGATAGCCTACGATGTGTAGCTGATAGTAAAGCCCGGTATTGATCGCTCGCCAGTAATAGCAACCGGCGTTTTCCGGATCGCTCATGAGGCACCTTTCGGCGTGCTCTACGCCCAAAAGGGCGGACTTTTTAGCCGCAGATCTGTCCTTTGTTTCCATCGAAAAAAAGGCCGAGTCTTTCGAAGCGATAAGAAGTTTTTGGGCATTCCAGACGCCGTTTGTAGCCCCGATGGAGACAGGGCTTTTTTCCGTGCTTGCGCAGGCAAAAAACGAAGAAAGTGCCAAGATCACGATGATGGATAAAAGAATATTTTTTATCATAAGGAGCCAAGCGTCTATCACGCTTTTTCGGTGGCTTCAAGGTTTTATTGAAAAATGCCTTGCAAGAGTCATATTTTCCAAATTAACCCCTTTGCTTGACGAGCTTATATTGCTGTGGTAGCCAAATTTTCCTGAAATCTGGCGGCGTACCCAAATGGCTAAGGGAGAGGTCTGCAAAACCTCCATCTATCGGTTCAATTCCGATCGTCGCCTCAGTAGGGCAGGGAATAGGGGTTAGGGGTTAGGGGGTAGGGAATAGGGCAACACCTCATAAGAGGGAATTCAAAATTCTCCCCTTATGTCTCCGAAACGTTCATGAAACAATTCCTAGCTAGTCAATGAATAAACACGATCATCCTTTTGTAGATTTAGTCTAAAAAACATTGATATTCCTTCGGTATTTGGTTACGTAGCTGCTTGATGGGAAGCATGACGGCTATTCCGGAGCGGAACTGGTGGCAGGAGATGCCCGAGGAAAATCTATGGTATCTTGTAGGACTCATCGCGAGTGATGGGTGTCTTTCCGGTGACGGAAGGCATATCGATATTACGGCAAAAGACGGCGGATATCTCGAACTTGTGAAGAAAGCCTGCGGAATACCAAACAGGGTTTCGAGGAAATATAACGGGCGAGGACAGTTGTCACACAGGATACAGCTCAGTTCAGTTTCGTTCTGGCTATTTCTTCAGAACATCGGTCTTATGCCCGACAAATCAAAGAGGTTGGGTGCTCTCAGTATTCCGGATGATTCATTTCCTGATTTTCTTAGAGGTGTGATCGACGGCGATGGTTGCATCAGGAAGTGGCGACATCCACAAAATGGCGGCGAACAGTGGTCTCTGAAGATTGTCGGAGCATCGAGGCCGTTTGTCGAATGGTTGGGGGAAAGGACGCGGTCACTTCTGGGTGCTACAGGGAGAGTTCACCTCCAGCGCAATGAGTTTTCGGGGCTATGGGTTCTCAAGTTCGGCAAGATGTCAGCGCAGAGCGTTCTTGAGTACTGTTATTTCGGCAGCGGGCGGCTTGCGATTTCTGAAAAAGCCGCTCTCGCCAGAGCTTGTATCGATGCGGAAAGGGGGTGGTCAAGGAGCAGGACGTTGTCGAAGTCGAAGAAGAAGATTTTGCCCGAGTGGCGGAACAGGCAGACGCAAGGGACTCTGGGAAAGGGTCTCCTTCATGGCAACATGAAGGTAATAAACCGGGTGAATTCGGGGAAGCCCACATCCTGATTACAGGACGGGTAATCCCGAGCCGAGCCGCAGGCGGGACGCAAAAAGCGGGTCCTGCGGAAGGTGTAGAGACTAGAGGGTGAGCCCCAACGATAATCCCTCATTAGCGCCCGGCTCGCCACAGGCGAGAAGAGATAGTCCATGCCGGGAGGAAACTTCCGGGTACATGTAAAATCCCTCGGGGAGAGATCCCTGTACCGGTTCGATTCCGGTCTCGGGCACAGAAGATCAGGGTGTGAGGAAATTCAAATAGGGAAAAGGGTGTAGGAAATAGGGATCGTTATAAATAAGGGGCGGGGCGTATGCATTTTGATCGCGGTGCGTTTGACGATTTTATAATCGAAAACGATGTCGTCGGTTTTTTCGATAAGCCTGTCACGCTCAAGTCTGGCCGTATATCCCATTGGTATGTCAACTGGCGCAAAGTAGCAGGCGATGCCTATCTCGTGGATTGTCTCGCCGATTACTTGCTGGCATTTTGCAGGGATCTTGAGCTTAATCCGGATGGGTTTTACGGTGTTCCTGAAGGCGCTACGAAACTTGGCGTCATTTCAACCTACAAGCTTGCAAAATCCTCTGGTCGTTTTGCGAAGGGTTCGCACTGTCTTTCCATGGGAAGGGCCAAGCCAAAGGAACACGGAGTTCCTGCCGACCGCTATTTTGTGGGTGCGCCGTCAGGTCAGGTGGTAGTCGTTGAGGACGTAACGACCACAGGTGGCTCTCTCATCTCTGAACTTGCAAAGCTAAAAGAGGCGGCGGTGAATGTGGTGGCAGCGATTGGGCTTACAAATCGGATGGAGCTTGCAAGCGATGGAAGAAGCGTTAAAGATGCGGTGAATGCGGCGGGCGTTCGTTATCATGCCCTAAGCGACGCCACCTCCTTTCTTCCGGTTGCGTATGCGAAAAAAGCCCCGGGAGCTGAAATAGGCAAGGCTATAGAGGATGAGTTTAACCGATATGGAGTTTCGCCACTTACGCTTTTAAAATGAAAAACAATCGGAGGAGAGCATGATAATAAATCAAAGTCACAGTATAATACCGGCATGCGATGTGGATGAGAAAAAATATGAGGAGCTTGTCAAGGCCACTGCGGATATCCCCGGCATAGGAGGATACAAGCTGGGTTTTATGCTTGCCTTGTCCATCGGTCTTCCAAGGGCTGTGGAGATTGCCAGAAAATACACAGACAAGCCTCTCATCTACGATCACCAGAAGGCGGCCACCGACATTCCCGACACCGGCGAGTCCTTTGCGAAGATTTGCAAGTCATCCGGTGTGGATGCTGTGATACTCTTTCCGCAGGCCGGTCCCGAGACCGAAAGGGCCTGGATTGATTTCGCGAGAAACGAGGAGCTTGAGGTGATAGTTGGCGGGCTTATGACCCACAAAAAATACGTCAGGAGCGAGGGAGGTTATATAGCCGATGATGCGGTGGTGGAGATGTACGAAAAGGCCGCAGGTCTTGGAATCAACGACTATGTCGTTCCGGGCAATAACCCGGAGGCCATCAGGAAAATCAGGGCCATGCTCGAGAGAGAGCATTCGCATCCGGTGTTTTATTCACCCGGGTTTGTTTCGCAAGGTGGAAGGGTAGAAGAATCCGTCAAAGCCGCAGGCGATAGGTTTCATGCGATAGTTGGCCGGGGCATATACGGTGCCGCCGATATGAGAAAAGCCGCAGAATCTTTCTGTAAAGATCTCGGTTGATAAACAGAAGGAAGGTTCTATGTCAGGTATAGAGGTTTTGATAGAAGAGTCCGCCATCAAGTCGCGTGTTTCTGAGATAGCCCGTCAAATCGAGGCCGATTTTCCAGACGGCGAGATGGTCGTCGTTGGTGTTTTGAAGGGGTCTTTTATATTTATGGCAGACCTTGTGCGGGACATAAAAAGACCGCTTGCTTGCGATTTTATAAGAGTAGCGAGCTACGAAAACGATCAGGATACCGGTATCGTCAGGATGGAATTCGATATGACCCAGCCTGTAGAAGGGAAAAATGTCCTGCTCGTGGAGGATATAGTGGATTCCGGAAAAACTCTCAGATATCTTCTAAAGCATCTCAAGACCAAGGGACCGAAGAGTCTTAAAGTAGCCAGCCTGCTCTATAAAGAGATGGGTACCGACTCGAAAAAATTAGTCGATTACATCGGTTTCGAAGTTCCGAAAAAGTACGTAATAGGTTACGGCTTAGACTCCAACGGTATTTACAGATCCCTTCCCTACGTTGGTTGTATATAGCATCCCAGAGACATTTTTCTCGATTTACGTCTAGAAAATACATTTTTATTACACTTTTTTCTTCTTTCTCCGTTACACTTGTGATATAGAGGCGGCAGTCTATGCGTTAGCAACAACAACCTTAAGGAGGATTTATGGTAATTCGTAAGAAAGCGACGAGCAAGGCCCCCAAGAAGACGACCAAGCGCCCCACAGCCAAGAAGGCTGCGTTTGGCGGCTACAAGATCAACTTCAAGGGTACAACCCATTCGCTCGAAAACGTGTTTGGCACGCAGCCGATAGCGCCAAGCGAAATGACCAAGAAGCTTTGGGCCTATGTAAAGAAACATCAGCTTTCCAGCAAATAGTTTGAGTTTTACCTCGTAAAAAGGCCATCCTTAAGGGTGGCCTTTTTGTTGTGCGCCCGGCAGAGGGGGCGCATTCGATTTGATTTTTTGATCAGTCCTTGCCTTCTCCCAGCACTATCAGCTTGTTTACAAGCCCCATCAGATCCACTGTCCGGTCAAGCGATTCAAGCGGAGCTTCTCCGGCCGCCTCATCTTTTTCATCCATATCTATGAATTTCACGCCGTATGAATATCCGGTGTCGAGCGGGATTTCATAAACTATATTTCCGGTGAGAAAAAGTGAGTGAATTTCATTATCGACATCTATGTCGAATTCAAACAGGTAATCGGTATCTCCAGCGAGCCCAATTGGGGATTCCAGCCGTAACCCTCCAGCGCTTAGGTTGATGATCTTTGCATCTATTGCGTCCTCGTCCCTCATCCTTCCCACTCTTGCAGGCAGCGGAGGGGTGAAGCTGTATCTGGGTAAAAGTCTTCTATTAACCCGGCGGACGTCTTTCGGATTCACCACTACCCGAACGGTATTTTCCATTTGATCGGGAAGTTCATCTCTCAAAACTTTGCCTTCCACCTCGTAAATAGCGCTTCCGGTGAGCGATGGGATAAAGCCAAGCACGGTGCTTCGAAGTGGAGCGTTTTGGGGAATGTCTATAACGAGGAAGTCTTTTTGTATGTCCCACATCCTGAGTCTTTCGACCTCGTTGCCCTTTAACATGTAGAAATGGGCGTGGGCATCTTTTAGAACTTTCCTGAGATCGTCTTTTTTTTCGGTCATATTTATCTCCGGCGTTGACTAGCATTAAGCTCTTTCGAAAAATGGCTTCCATTTTTCTTCGGGAGGCTTCTTTCCCGACAATGATACCACGATAAGCAAAACGGCAGCCAGCAGGAATGCGGGGATGATTATGTATTCCCCTAGCTCGTCGCCGGGTATCCCAAAAGACGCTTCAAAGAAGGCATGAACGCTTGATATATCGAAAATTATCTTCGTCATTATGGTCCCAACGATGCCGCCAAGTATAGAGGCTAGGCCGCCTGCAGTCGTGACCCTCTTCCAGAAAAAAGCCGCGAGTATGGCGGGGGTGAGTCCCGCGCCTATCATCGTATATGCGGCCAGCGCCATCGACAAAACATTTTTAAATCTTGTAAGTAGAACGTAGGCCAGTATGCCGAGAATTATTATGGTCGCCCGGTTGACTATAAGTACCGTTTTCTGGCTCATGTCCTTTTTTATAAAACGCTGGATTATGTCGTGGGTGATGTTTGTCGCTGGTGCCATGAGAAAAGAGTTTGCCGTTGAAAAAACGATGGCTATGCCGGCGGCAAGCAGGAGGCAACCAGCCCAAGCCGGCAATCCGAATCTCGCGACATCTAGTATCACGCGTTCGGCATGACCTTGTTGGCCAAGCAAAGGAAACATGGCGCTGCCTATTACCGCAAGCGTGCATATGAGGACGTCCACCACTATTATGCCAACGACCCATCCGATCACTGCGCGTTTTGCGGTTTTTTCGTCTTTGGCGGAGAAAAATTTCTGGTACATCGACGGCTCGCCAAGCAGTAGAAAGAAAACGGGAAAGAATACTGCCAGCGCCCATACGATGTTGCGTCCGCCCATGATCGAAAAGTGCTCGGGAGGAAGACTTGCTATCACAGCGTTGACGCCGCCAAGCTCCCAGACCAGAAGCGGAACAGCGATGACTATGCCGACGAGGATCATTATTCCATTTACGAGATCGAGGGCGAATATCGACTTCATTCCGGCTAGGCCTGTCAGCACTATCACCATCAAGGTGACTATCGCCACGCCTGTCTGCCAAGGTATGCCGGTTACAAGTTCCAGAACGTACGCCCCTCCCCGGAACTGATAGCCCACTATCGTCGTGCATCCTATGATGAGCGCAATCGAACCCAAAAGTCTTGCCGCACCATTGTATCTTTTTTCCAGGATATCAGGCAGCGTGTATTCGGCTAAGTGCCTTACCCTGCCAGCCAACCAATACACAAGGACTATAGCAACCCAAGCTCCGACCGCCATCCAGAGTTCCGAGAAACCCTGCCGGTAGGCCAGCCCAGCACCTCCTATGAGGCTGCCTGCACCTGTCCAAGTGGCGATGAGCGTGGTTACCATGACGAGCGTGGAGGCGCTGCGTCCGCTTACCATAAAGTCCTGCTGATTTTTGACCCTAAGACTCTTGTAGAAGCTAAGGGCTACCATGAATGTGAGATAGGCTATGACTGCCAGAAGATAAACGTCCATGGGGATCCTTTCGGTCGAGGTTTTTTTAGCTATACCTCGTCAAGTTTTAAGAAAGATGAATTTGAGTATGAATATTATGCCCGGTAGATATACCATAAAATTCACCTTAGGAACGTGGTGCATCCTGCAAGGAGTTCGGTTTTAAGGGTTGTATCGTTGGATTTTAGGTCGAAGATGCCGGCATGCCATCTTTTCATCAAAGCCCCCTCATGTCCGAAGACGTTTTTATCCGGAAATCTGCCTGGGAATGTCTTGTCTTGTGGGTTTTTGTCTGTCCGGTTCAAAAGGCAGCCCGTTTTCGTTCCCGAGATCGGGATCGAAGCAGGCCCGGCATCTGGCTTCATAGCGATCCTTCGCGCCGATGACTACCTGAGCGTTTTCGTTTGTGAGCCTTTGCGATTTCGATGCAAGCCCTCCGCAAACCATGCATATCGCCTTTAGTTTGAGCACCGATTCGGCCACAGCCATAAGGTTTGGCATGGGTCCAAACGGTACGCCGAGATAGTCCTGATCGAGTCCGGCAACGATCACCCGCATGCCGCGGTTTGCGAGCGTCTGGCAGACGTCCACAAGTTTTTCGTCGAAAAACTGGGCCTCGTCTATGCCGATCACCTGAGTATGATCTTTTACCTTGCCCATGATATCTTTGGAAACAGCGACCGGGGTGCAAACGAACTTCTGATCATCGTGCGAGACTATGTGTTCTTCGCTGTATCTGTTGTCGGTCATGGGTTTGAATATTCTCACCTTTTGTTTGGCGATGAGCGAGAGGCGAAGCCTGCGTATAAGCTCCTCGGTTTTGCCGGAAAACATCGGTCCACAGACTACTTCTATCCATCCGGAATGTCGTCCCTGATTGATAAACATCAATTCTCCTTGGGGAATCTCTAATAATCGCCCATCTGCTGCGTTACCCTCCATCGGCGCGGCCTGCGACGTACTTCAAGTACGACTCGGCCGACCTCTGTCGGGTGCCTTGCGACCTTCAACGGTTTGCGGTCCTCCAAAGGAGGACATCAAATGCTGAAGTGTCAATGCGCGGGTACCGCGCATTGACCATCTGAACGATTCTTAGAGATTCCCGAATTGGATTTTAGCACCGAGTTGACTCATAGGCGAGCTTTTGCCCGATCACAAGCATTTTTTTGACAGGCGACCAAATCGATGCGCCGGTGTATCGAATCGCTGCGATTTGTCATGGAGATCTTTCAAAAAATAAAAGGATTTTCTGTGGCATGAGGCTTGCTTTGGCCTGTTTGTATGGACATTCATGCAATCTGCCTCGTCATAATATTCATATTCGCGGTGCCTGCGGCTGCTTTAGGCGAGAGCAAGGTGCCTCCGGTCGAAGCGGTTCAAAAAAAAGCGATAGAATATGCAAGGCTCGATCCCGGGGAGATATCTTCGTGGAAGAAACGAGCTCGTTATCAGGCGTTTCTGCCGAAGCTGCAGTTCGATTACGAAAGCAGGCTGCGCGATCTCATCGACATAAATATAAACGACTCGGTTTATGTGGGTTCAAACGGGGTGGTGGTGGGGCCTGACGAGGGCAACTATTCCTACAACAACGATTCCCATCAAAGTGTGAGCGTAATGGCAACGTGGAATTTCAACGAGGCCATATTCAATCCGGACATGTTAGATATCTCGGCTGAAAGCCGGAGGCTTGCGACGGACAGAAACGCGCTTCTTTCGGAGGTTACCAGAAATTATTTCGATCGCGAAAGATTTGCCGCCGAGCTTTCTTTTATGGACGAAGATCTGCAGAAAAAACCAGATTCCAAAAAACTCGTTCGGGCCAGAGATTTAAAAAGCCTGAGTCTGGATGAAAAAACTGCGGCGCTTGATGCCCTAACGGGCGGATGGTTTGGCGAGGAGCTGCGAAGACTAGCCGCCGGCAAGAGGAGGAGATGATGAAAAGTTTTTTTGGAGTTCAGGCCATATTGTTTTTAATGACAGTTGCTTTTTATGGCTGCGGAGGCGGTGGTATGGGTTTTCGCGAAATGCCGCATCATCAGGTTCTGAAAGTCATAGAGACGCTGCCGGAGGATGGTGGCATAGTGGAGCCTTGGTCCGGGGTTTCTCTGCGATTTTCCGGGCCTGTCAATATGGACAGCATCGATGAAACAAGCCTTGTAATAGCCCGGATTGACGGAGGCGATTTTAAAAAAGCGGCCGATGACGTCATGCGCGGGGATCTGACGGGGATATCTGGCAGCTACGAGGAAGCTGAGGACGGCAGCATCGTCACGTTTTTGCCGGATGAGGAATTTTCATCTGGTACATCTTACCTCATCGTTGCGACAAACCGCATAGTCGGTCCGGATCGAATGCCGCTTAGTCAACATCCATCGATAGCGAAGTCTCCGTTTGTCAGCGGTTTTTTCGTTCTGGAAGGCATTTCCGAGATGCCGCCGGAAAGTGTTGCGTCCTTGGGCGGCAGTGGCAGCGGTGGTGGTGGCGGCGGAGCTGGCGGTGGGGCGGGCGGACGTTCCGCCAAAATCAGACCACAATTTCTTGTGATAAATGAAATTCTCTACGATGCTGTGGGGAGCGACACCAACGGTGATGTGTTCGTGGAGCTTGTAGGCGATGCCGGCACTGACATCGGAGGATATCGTCTGCTTTTTGTAAACGGGGACGATGGCGTCATCAAACACACGATAAATATTCCCGATTCTGCAAATATCCCCGAGGACGGCATATTTCTCATAGCCGATTCCAAGACTGGCCAGACCGGTATAAGCAACGTCGAGGATGCCGATCTGATACTCAATTTCGATCCGCAAAACGGTCCGGACTGTGTCCAGCTCCTAAGCGATGCCGGCCTTCTCATCGACTCACTAGGTTATGGCAGTCCTCTGGTTTCGCCTGCCGAAAACGGTCTTGAATGTTTTGAGGGAGAACCGGCCGTGGATGTGTTGGCCGGCAAGAGCTTGTCGCGTCAAAATGCCGTAGATACCGGAGACAATTCTGTGGATTTTGTCGCGCTTGACGAGCCGTCCCCGGGGGTTTTGTGATCTCGTCTTGACATGTGAACTTACGATATGATGAATGACGTGGGCTATGGCAATAGAGATCAACGAACAATTCGCGCAAACACTTTCGCTGATGGAGGAGGGCGGAAGGAATTTATTTATCACCGGCAAAGCCGGGACCGGCAAATCCACGCTTTTGTCATATTTCCGGGAAAATACCGCAAGGCAGGTTGTGATCGTGGCCCCCACCGGTGTCGCCGCGGTCAACGTAGGCGCCCAGACGCTGCATTCTTTTTTCGGTTTTAAGCCCGACATCACCCCCGATAAAGCGAGGATCGCGGCTAGCAAAGCGGTCCGGGACGGTAGGGTTCGCGTATATCGCAAAATGGAGACCCTCGTCATAGATGAAATATCCATGGTGCGGGCGGATATCTTCGATTGTGCCGACCAGTTTTTGAGGATAGCCCGGGGGATGAAATCCAGGCCGTTTGGAGGAGTGAGCATCGTGATGATAGGAGATCTCTATCAGCTGCCTCCGGTGGTTACCTCCCGCGAACGTGAAATCTTCAAAAGTCATTATGAAAGTCCGTTTTTTTTCGATTCGAAGGTTTATCCCGAAATGGACGTTTCGATATTGGAGCTTGAAAAGATCTACCGCCAGCACGATGACGTCTTTATAGATCTTTTAGGTGCGGTAAGAAACAATACGATAGATGCCAGCGGTCTTTCGCTTTTAAACAGCCGGGTCTCAAAGCGTCCCTTTGAGGAATCAGATGGGGCTATCTATCTTACGGCCTTAAACGTCGAGGCCGACAGAATAAATGCCGAAAGGCTAGGTTCTCTTGCGGGGCGTCGTCGCTCCTACGAGGCCTGCGTATCCGGCAGTTTCGACGAAAGGTCATCCCCCTCCGACGAAGTGATAAGCCTAAAGAAGGGAGCCCGGGTCATGCTTTTAAATAACGATTCCCTCGGGCGATGGGTGAACGGCACGGTGGGGAAGGTCGTTGATATGGCGACTGAATCTATAGAGGTGGAGCTTTGTGACGGGAGCGTCCATGAGATCGAGCCCTATACTTGGCAGATGTTCAAGTTCGGCCTAAACGCGAAATCCGGCCTTATCGTTTCGGAGTCCGTAGGTAAATTCACCCAGCTACCGGTGATGCTCGCGTGGGCGGTGACGATTCATAAGTCGCAGGGCAAGACCTTCGATAGTGCAGTGATAGACGCTGGCCGGGCATTCGCCGCAGGGCAGGTCTATGTGGCGCTAAGTCGCCTGAGAACTTTGGAAGGCATGCGGCTCGCCTGTCCACTCAAAAAAACGCATGTGCGCGTGGACTGGCGCGTGGTCAAATTTCTGACATCACATCGTTACGCCATCTCCGATAAAAAACTTCCTGTCGATAAAAAGGTTGAAATAATCGAGGAGGCGATAAAGGAGAGACAAAAGCTCGAGATCGTCTATCTTAAAGCCAACGACACCAAATCCCGCCGCGTGATTCGTCCTCTAGAGGTGGGCAGCATGCATTATGACGAATGGGAATTTTTGGGCGTTACCGCTGTCTGCGAACTCCGCGGCGAAGAGCGCAACTTCCGCGTGGACCGAATTTTAGAGATGAAGGTGCTAGACTAATCCCCTCCTCCGCCGAACTGTAATCAATATAACGCATCTATCATGCCCGTGCGATCAACGCGAGGGGTCAAGTCTTGCAATGTGCATTTTGAACTGGCCCGGCAGCAACTGGCCGTTTTTCAGACGTCCGCGGGCAATCACTTGAGTCGCGTTCTGCACAAGTCAACCAGAAAATATTTATTTATTTCGATTAGATTTGGTTTTTAGAGCAGGTTTGGCCTGATATTTGCTCATATTTAGGTGTGGAAAGAGGAGGGTTATGGAAAATAAAATCAAATTGTTTTTGCTGTTTTTAAGCGGAGTTTTTCTGATTGCGGGATGCGGCAGCGGTGAGATGGCCGCGCTATCTGGAGAAGATGAATGGCCCTCTTCCGAAATGATCGTTGCCTGTGAAAAAGGATGGCTTGAATCGGCATATCCTCTCGACGGTGCGATCGATGTGCCGCTTGATGCAAAAATAACCCTTTTTGCCCGAGATGGCATCGATCTAAGTAAGCTAGACGATAAGGATATGAGCGTTCGTATGCAGGATATTGCAGAATATGGTGGCGCGGAGATTGCGGAAGATAATGGTGTGGATAGAAATATAGCCAAAGAGGTAATAGGAGAAATTGGTTTTTCCAGCAATGATGAGTTGGAGTTTGCTCCGACAGTTCCCATGTTTTCCAATGCCAATGTGATGGTCGCGGTCAATTATGAACCTTGTCGTGGCTTTGGAAAAACACTTTTTGTGTTTTATTTCAAAACCAAAAATATGGAAGTTTTTGAAGATGCACGGGAAGATGTCCGGGAAGAAAGAGAAGAATTGGTGGATAGTGTTGCTCCGGCTGGCATCGGCGTTTCTTTGAAGGAAGGCACCCGGGCAACGCTTACTTGGGTAGCAACAGGTGACGATGCGGAAGCTGGCACCGCCGCTTATTATGAACTGCGATACAGTTCTTTTCCGATAACAGACGAAGCTGCTTTCGATGCAGCCAGCGCTGTGGCCGGTTTGCCCGTTCCTGCCGTTGCCGGAACGATTGAAGAATTTGTCGTGCCGGGGCTGGATTTTGGCAGATACTACTTTTCACTGCGTGCCTACGACGAAGCGGGAAATGCCTCTCCGGTGCTGCAGAAAAGAATAGATATAAAAGCCAGGGTTACCAAGCTGGCCGAAGCTGAAGAACAAAGAATTAAAAATGATTACATGGCCCGTAGCATTGCCGGTGGTTGTGATTTTAACGGAGATGGCCTTTCCGATTTGCTAATCGGTGCATCTAACGATGATACTCCCGGTGTGGATGTGGGACGTGCGTTTGTTGTTCTTGGCAAGCAAGTTGGAGATTTGGGTTTGCCCGGCGAGGATGGCATAAATGTCCCGGATGTAACGATAGATGGAATTGATAGTCACGTCAGTAGCGCCAACGATTACTTTGGAATGAGTGTATCTTGCGGTGACTTTAACGGAGATGGTTTTTCTGATATGGCCATTGGCGCTCCAAACGAAGACACCTCAAATGGTGTCGAGTATGTGCTCGATTCCGGTGCGGTGTATCTCTTTTTGGGCGGAGAGGATGTCGTGAGCGGATTGACGTTGTCGGCATCGGAAGCGGATATTGTGTTTCGGGGAACCACGACACGGTATTATTTCGGATATTCGGTTTCTTTCGTAGGCGATTTAAATGATGACGGTATGGATGAATTGGCAACGGTGGCTCCAAGCGCCAGAATGCTTGTAGCCGGAGACAGTGCAGTATATATCTTTCACGGAAACGATAATCAGCGAGGTTCGATAGGCGATTTTGCCGCAGAAGTCAAAATTAGAGGAGAAGTTCCGGGCAGCGGTCTTCAAAAAGTGGATGGTGGCGGTGATCTAGATGGCGACGGTAAAATAGATCTTGTTCTCTCTACGGCGCAATATCCCAATAATACCAATATGGGCAGGATCTACGTGCTGCTTGGGAAAAATGGATATCGGCCGGCCATGGATGTGGCGATTGATTCGGAGATTATTTTGACCGGCGCCAATGCCGGAGAGTTTCTTGGTGGGATGATTGCCCAGGAGCCGGCCTATTCTATTCGCGGAGATCTAAACGGTGATGGGAAAGACGATCTTGTGGTGGCAGCACCATATGCTACCGGAAGCGTTACTATGCAGGGCCGGGTTTATGTGTTCTATGGTAGGGTAGATTGGAGCGGGGTAAGCGGCTTAGAAGATGCGGATGTGGTGATTACCGGTAATTTGCAAGGAGATCGTTTCGGCTCGGATTTAGACAGCGGAATGGATCTAAATAATGACGGCAGAGATGATCTGCTCATTTCTTCGCCGTATTTTGATAATGGTCCTACTACGGATTTGGGCGGAGTGTTTGTGTTCTACGGCGTGGATGAATGGCCGGAAGCAATGAATGCCAGTGATGCGGATGTTATTATTTCAAGTGCTGATGGCATAGCCGAGGATATTGCCATAACACCGGCTAAAAACGGCGATACCTTTGGTGCCGTGGCGGCGTTTGCCGGAGACATGGATGGGGATGATTATGTTGACATATTGATAGGGAGTCTTAGAGCGGATATGGATGCCATTGTCGATTGTGGTGCCATATTCATCGTGAGATAGCTGGTTGCAACCGGCCAAATGAAGCGGGGTGATAATCTCTAGAATTGTTTTTTCTTGTCATCTATCCACTTTACACATTCTTTTATCGTTTTTGAAAACAATCGTTCAATGTCCGCGCTGTCATTTCCATAATTGTATGATGAATATCCGGCTACGTTCCTGACTTTCGTGGAGGATGATTTGGCCGTGTGTTGATCTAGGAGCATTCCGGTTTTGGGATCACGCATTGAAACCGTTAAAAATACGGTAAACTTTCTGGTTGAGAACGATCCCAGCGAGGTGTCATAACCGATAAAATTGCCGACTGTGTCCGCAACTCCTGAAGTGTCGGTTTCGTTGGCAGAGTTGGAAACTCTGAAATCAAAATATGCGTCAGCGTTTACAGGCACATGCCCCTGTCGAACCGGATGCTGCTGTTGTTGTTGCAGCTTTTGAATCGCTGCAAGATGATTGGCCAATGCTTGCGAATTAGAATTCGGAATTTCCGTCTCAATACCTGATGGCGCACTTTGTTCTGGAACGGCAAGATTTACTATATACTTGCCCTTGCCGCGTTTCTCCAATTCATTTCTGATATTCATTTGAATCGTTTCTTTTACATCCTCCTCGTTTTGCGTGACGGCACTGCCGCTTAATTTCACCTCTCCCAAAACAACCACTTTTGGCGGTTTGTCTTCTTCGGCGAAAACAAAACCGGCAAAACCAAGAAACATCATGATACAAAACCCGGCTATCAACATTTTTTTGAACATATCATTTCCTCCGCTTTTGGAAAAATTGAAGCCACAAGAAAGTGCCATCCGTGTTTTCAAGGTAGTGTGTCAATCGTCATCCTTCGACGTTATTCCGTATTTTTTAAGCAGATTGCGCAGATGCTTGCGGTCTATCTTGGCCTCGCGGGCCGCCTTGGAAAGATTGTGCCTATTGCGGGAGAGCAGCTCAGACAGATATTCTTTTTCGAAGTTTTCGACTATTTGCTGTTTGGCATCCTTGAACGGAATGTCGCTGTCCACCGCCATTCGTTCGGTCTTGTCCTCGCCATGTTCCATTTCCGCGAAGATGAAATCTATATTTCCCTTGGTTATGGTGTCTCCTTCGGCGAACGATACCGCGCGTTGCATTATGTTTGATAGCTCGCGGACGTTACCCGGCCACTGATGCCGGGAAAGCACCTTTAGCGCATCATCTTCCACTCGCGTGGCCATGAGAGATCCGTCCGGTTTTTTGTTGAAATGTCCGGTGGTCAAAAATCTTTCTACAAGTGGTGGGATGTCCTCTGTCCTATCGCGAAGGGGCGGGAGCAAAACCTTGACCACAGAGAGTCTGTAATAAAGGTCTTCTCTGAATTTTCCGGCATCCACCTCCTGACGCAGGTTTTTGTTCGTTGCGCAAACGACCCTGACGTCGATTTTTACCGGCGTGTTGCTGCCGACTCTTTTTATTTCACGCTGTTCGAGCGCGCGCAAGAGCTTGGGTTGAAGCTCCGAGGTCAATTCACCGATTTCATCCAGAAATATCGTGCCGCCTCCGGCAGCCTCGAAGGCGCCCTGTCTTGATTTTACCGCTCCGGTAAAGGACCCCTTTTCATGGCCAAAAAGTTCGGATTCGATAAGGTTTGGCGCCACAGCGGAACAGTCGAACACGATGAACGGCTTGTTTTTTCTGGTGCTAAATTCGTGTATGGATCTCGCCACGAGATCCTTGCCCGTTCCCGTTTCTCCCTCGACGATGACCGTCGCGTTCGTCGGAGATATTTTCTGGAGTATTGAAAAAATCTGCCGCATCTTTCGGCTCCTACCCACCATGAGCCCGTATTCATTTTCCAGAGATGGTTCTATTTTGACCTTTTCGTCGAAAGCAACGAATTCGATTGTTGTGTTGCCAACTTTTATGATGTCTCCCGGAAGCAGATACGCCTCTTTGACCTTCGATCCGTTGAGATAGGTGCCGTTTGTCGAACCAAGATCCTTTAAAAGAAAGCTGTCGGATTGATATTCGATTTCGAAATGGTTTCTCGAAACAGTTTTGTCTATCACCACGAAGTCGTTAGATTCGCGCTTTCCCACCTTGATCAGGTTTTTATTCAGGGCGATCTTTTTGCCTCTACTGGGTCCTTCGACGACGACGAGCTGACATTTTCGCAGCGATACCACCTCTGGAGTTTCGTCTATTTTAAGTATCTCCGTTTTGCTTTCAAAATCTTTTTCAGACATCGAAAACTCCTTTCAAAACCGCAGTTATTTCGGGATGAGTGCTACATTGAAGACCTTGGTGGTTTGACCTTCCATGGAAAATGTTGTGGACCAAGTTTGATAGCCGGGCATCTGTATGGAAACCGTGTGATTTCTATCGGTCCTGACTTTTCTTACAGTCACCGGCGTTTTCGCCGGAATCGCCTGTCCGTCAAATATTACCTGTGCGCGCGGGGGATTGGTTATAAGGCTTACCTCGCCGTAGAGGTCTCCAAGTCTTATGCTTGTCAGGCTTGCCGTTTTGCCGGGCTGAACGGTTATGCTCTGGCTGTGTCTGGCGTATCCATCTTTGTTGACGAGCACATTAACCTGGCCGGGCGGCACGGATACCGTAATGGGCGATTTGCCTTTGTATTCGGAATTTATGAATACGTCAGCATCGGAGGGCGTCGTTGAAATTTTTATTTTCCCGGGCTCACTGCTTGGTGCCTGGAAGGTAGGGGCAGGCTGGGGAGTGGGCTGTGCCACAGGTTCCGTAGTTGGTGTTGGCGCCGGTTTGGCATCTTCCGGAACCATCCTCAGACTTAGGCTTTCCGACTCTTTATTAATCATTTTTTTACTGAAGGCTGGTTTGTAGCCCTTCAGTTCAAGTCTTATATTGTAGGTTGCGCCAACCTTGAGTTTGTCGAGTACGGTCGGAGTTGTTTTTCCGGTAGATTCTTTGTCTATGAATATACGTGCGCCCGAAGGAGTGGAATTGATCCTAAGGGAGGCCTTTGCCGGCGCCTCTTTTTTATCCTCTTTATCCTCGTCTGACTTTTCTGCCTTTATGTCTGCGGTGGGTTCCTCCGGCTTGGATTCTTCTGAAGGCTCGATTTCTGCCCTCGTCAGTTCCTTTTTAGAGAGAGTTGCCGATACGTTCTCGGTTGTGTTGGCACGGATCACGACGGAAGTCTGCCAGGTCTCGTAGCCTTCCAGGTTTAGTTCGATTTTGCGAGAACCGGGTTCAAGGTTGGCTATTGTAGCTGGTGTGGTGCGTCCGGTGCTGATGCCATCAACCGATATGGATGCGACTTCCGGCTCTGAATCTACGGTTATGCTTCCAAATTTTTCCTCTAGGACTGCAAGTTTTGTAGAAAGTTTTTGAGGTTTGGTAGAGGTGAGCGTGAGTATTTGTTCGAAATCTTCATAACCGGGCTTTGAAAGCGTTATGCGGATGTCGATGCCCACCGGAAGATTTTCGAGCATGTGAGGGGTGGTTTCTCCGGTGAGCTTATTGTCGAGCATTATTGCGGCTCCGGGAGGATCTGTGATTATGTTTATTACGCCCTTTGGTTCGGAAAGGGTGAAGTTGACGGATACTGTTTCTGGAGAAACTATTCTTACTTCACGGTCTTCTGGCCCATAGCCTTCCTTTTCGATACGAACGATATATCTTTTGCCGATGGAGAGTCCCTCAAGAGTTGCCGGGGTTCTTCTGCCCGTATCCTTCCCGTCTAAAAAAATATTTGCGGAAGATGGCTCCGAGGTCACTTCAGTGCTGCCGAATTTTTCCGGTTTTTGATCAACCTCTTTGACGATCTTGCTTTCGTCGTCTGGGAAGTCGATATGAGGTAATATTTTTATCGCACCCCAAGCAAGTCCCGCAGTTACCGCCAGTGCAATGAGCGTTTTCAGGAGAGAGCCGCTCTTTCCGGGTTTTGGCGGAGGAGCAGGGGACTTGGCTTTTGTTTTTTTGATCCGTTTAGACGTGCCTACTATAGTGTCGTAATCTTTCTCGCTTACTTTTTCTTCTTTGCTAAGAGTTACATTTTTAGCATCGGTTTGCGGAGGAACGGACGGCTCCCGGCGCACTATATCCATTTGTTTTGCGCCTTCGATAGCGTTGACCGAACCGGTCATGTCTTCAATGGAGCCGGCGAGTTGGGTCTGCTCATCTTCTATTTCTTTTTCGAAGAGCTTGCCTATGGATTTCGCGAGCTTTCTGGGAGAAAAATCGATGTAGGTGGAATAGAGGTATTTGGTGAGTTCTATTTGCATGTCGCCGGCATGCTGAAAACGAGAATCGATATCGTGCGATAGGGCCTTGGCTACAACCGGCCTTAGTTTTTTAGGTATCGAATCTGGAAGATTTTCTTCGGTCATTTCCAGCGAACGGATTTTCTTTAAGACTTCAAATTGCGATTCGCCGGTATAGAGCTTTGTTCCGGTGAGCATTTCGTAAAGCAGAATGCCGGTCGAGAATATGTCACTTCTATAGTCTATCTTTTTTCCCATGGCCTGTTCGGGAGACATATAGGCGATCTTGCCCTTGAGTATGCCGGCCATCGTGTGGGATATGTTCATGGCGGCCTTGGCTATGCCGAAGTCGCCTATCTTGACCTCTCCTTCGTAGGATATGAGTACGTTTTGGGGGCTGATGTCTCGGTGGACTATGCCGAGGGGTTTGTTGTTTTGGTTGGTTTTTCTATGCGCGTAATCGAGTCCCTTGCAAATTTCCGAGGCTATGTACACCGATATGTCGTGGGGCAGCAGCATCTGCTCCTCACGGCATTTGTACATCATGTCGCGCAGATTGACGCCGTGAATGTATTCCATCGAGATGTAATAATCTTCTCCGACTTTTCCAAGATCGTAAACCTGAACGATGTTTGCATGCGACAAGAGGACGGAGAGCTTGGCCTCGTCGATGAGCATCGTGATGAAATCCTTGTCGGCCGAGCAGTGGGGGAGTATCCGCTTTATGACGAGCTGTTTTTCGAACCCGTCCACGCCATAGGTCTTGGCCTTGTAGATTTCGGCCATGCCGCCTACGGCGATTTTCTTGAGAAGAAAATATTTGCCAAATTGTTTTTGTTCAAAGTCATTCATGGGTCACGTTTCCATCCAATGGTTCTTTTAGCGAAGTTCGAGATAAAGTGCCGTTGATATTACGATGATAACAAAGGTGTACAGTGCGACGACTCCCCACTTGATTTTCTCTGTGCGGGCATCGAGGACTCCTATTTTTTTAAAAAAAGCGGTTGGAGAGCCGGGCTGGAAAGAATGATTTGCGATTTTGGCTTTTTCCGGAGGCTGCATTGGGAAAGGGCCGCTTGCCGCTATGGAATGAACTATGCCAAGTTCAATGATTTTCTCGCCAGACCAGTACTGCGCAGGCAATTCGTCGCCCGGAGAGAGTTTTTTGAGTTTGAAGTAATCCTCCATCTTTTGCAGACGCATCAGCGCGCCTTTGGTCTGACGTCCGTCCTTCCAAAGCACGTTTAGCTGAAGTATTCCAACACCCTTATACAGGTTGGCTGCTCCGAAAAGCATTTTTTGAATGCGGTTTGTTTCCACGCGGAAGGGCTTGATGACGGTGGAGCGTTGGCCAAACTTGCTCCATTCTTTGCCATCGCCTTCGAGCTGTTTTTTGTACTGTTTTTCCAGCTCTTCCTTGGGGTCTTGTTGATGATGCTGGTCTTCTTTGGTTTCCTTGGCCTCGCGTATTTTGTAATGTGGCCTGGATTCCGGTCTGTCAATTTTATCGACCATCGTGTTTCCGGTTCTGCGGCGCAATGGGCCGCTGTTTCAAACAGCCTTTCGGTTAATCTTTGGATTTTTTCGATGGACATTCAGACTTTGCAGGACATTTGTTGCAAGGCTCTGATTTCGGAGCATTGTTCTTCGAGGTGTAGCCGTCCTTGTACCAGCCCTCTCCCTTAAGCGAAAAACTGGTCTGGGAGATTATCCTTTTTACGGTTTTGCCGCAATTGGGGCAGGAAATTGCGGGTTTGTCGTTTATCTTCTGGAGTTTTTCGAAGATTTTACCGCACGATTTGCAGGTGTACTCGTATATCGGCATTTTATGTTCCTAATTGTTGAGCTATTAAAATAGCGGTTTCCAAACCCCACAACCATTGTGGACTTATGTCTCCATGCTATTATATCTGTTTATTATGTAAAGGGATTTTTTTATTACAAATTTTCGCTGACTATTTTGGTGGTCACTCATTCATGAAGGCAAAAAAGGTCCGTCCCCATTTGCTCCGGGACCGGAACTGCGAGTTTGATGTCGATATATTGACATGATATAAATATGTGGTTGACATAAGGTTGACATAATACATATTTTATGTTGTCATGATGTTGTCATGAAAACTGCCCGGGACAGGATTTTTGATTTTATCAAGTCGAAGGACAGCGCCTCCGCTGCGGAAGTCGCAAAGAAATTCAAAATAACCCGTCAGGCGGTAAACCGTCATCTATGGCTCCTGATCAGGGAAGGCCGTTTGCTTCGTCAGGGCACGGGCCGACGCAACACCATCTATCTGCCTAATGAAAAAAAGATCCTGAAGAAATTCATAGGCGCATCGCAAGAATTTGGCAGGCGCTACAAGGCTGCAGGGCTTAGCGAAGACAGTGCGTTCACCGAAATTAGGTCGCAGCCCGGATTGCTCGATTCATTGAACGAAAACGGCCTCGAAGTGCTTCAATATGCGTTTACGGAAATGCTCAATAACGCCATAGAACATTCGGGCAGCAGGTTCATCGACGTCGAACTTTGCGTTAACGAAGCTTCGCTGGCAGCAGATGTCGTGGACAAGGGCATCGGAGCCTTCGAAAATATCCGCAAAAAAAAGAACCTTCCAAAAATATTAGACGCGATCCAGGATCTGCTAAAGGGGAAGCTGACGACCGCGCCTGAATTTCATTCGGGCGAAGGGATATTTTTCACGTCGAAGATAGTCGATAGGTTCGTTTTGTCATGCAACGGCAAAGTTCTCATCATAGACAACAAGCTAGGCGACATATTCGTGGAATCTGGCAGAAAGATGAAAGGCACTTCCGTGCATTTCGAAATCGTTCTCCCCGCAAGAATAAAACCCGTCGAGGTCTTCAGGAAATACACGAACGAGAATTTTGCCTTCGACCGCAGCAGTTTAAATGTAAAGCTCTTCGACACGGGCGACAGCTATGTTTCAAGGTCACAGGCGAAGCGTCTCCTGCATTCCATGGAGAATTTTAAATCGATAGAGCTGGATTTTACGGGGGTAAAGACCGTCGGTCAGGCCTTTGCGGACGAGGTGTTTCGCGTATTCAAAAATTTGCACCCTGAAATAAATATCACATACAAAAGCGCCAACGAGGATGTTGAATTCATGATAGCTAGGGCTGTTGCTTGCACCGACCGGCCGTTGGAGTAGCTGTTACTGCGGAAGTTTTGCAGTTATCTACGAACGATGAATGTACCGCCTACTTTTGTTTGAAATTGGGTTATACTCATGCCTCCCGAATAAGTGGCCGTTCTTCTAAAGGCTTCTGCGGGAATTGTCACCAGAGAAAAGTCTAGTTTTGCCAGTGCAGCTTCTATTTGTTTTTTAGCGGCCGCATTAATGTTCGTCGTTGTTTCTATTGAAACTTGCGTTTCCTTGAATGATTCTGTTTCAGTGTCGCTGATAAACCTAACCAAAAATGTGACGCTTCCACCTTCTGGTATGATGTCGGATATAGCCTTTAGAACCATTGCAGAAATTCTATCTGTAGCAGCATTGATAATATTTTCAGGAGTTCGCGAACCTGTATATGAATCAGGGAGGGACACCCGCCGCTCCTCTCTTTCAGGGATAGGTGGAACCGTTCCCAGAGGTGCTATGGTTCCAGCCGTGCTACGTTTTTCACGAGTTATTTTTATTGCCTCATCAAGTTTTGTGCCTTGCTGCCAAAAAGCAGCTATTTCATTAATGTTCGCACGTTCTCTAAAAAGAGTTGTTCTATAATGTTCTTGGATTTCACCTAGCCTTATGCGGATTTCTCGAAGAGTTTTGCCAGCCCTGTCAAGCCCGGCCAATTCAGCGATATTTTCAGTGCTAAGCCACTTTTTTTCGTTAAATAATGCTGAAAGATATTCGGGGACTACTTGATCGTTATGATAGGTGAAGGTTGTCTTCATCAACCCGGCTATAGTGAGATGTTCTGTAATTCCACCGTGTCCATCTGCCACGGCGTTTGAACTGAGATAATCCTGCAGGTGCGATTTATTGGCTTGTGTGTTAGCAGCTTTTGTAAATGTCTGAATGTTTTCCGGCGACATCTCATACAAACCTTCAGGCGTTACTATTCGCATGGAAAAATTTACACTATTTCCCGGAAATTTGCGGGCCATATAAGCAACCTGTTTTCTAAAAGTCGGAAGATCTCCTATGAAAGAAGGTGTTTCGACATCAGCATAACCGCCAGTTTTAGGATGTATATGATAGTGCGCCACCTTGGTAAGGACCACACCCTGTTTTTTGGATAACTCGTCTATTACCACAGAATTGTTTTCGCAAGTGTTTGCTGTTTCATTAACCCCCACTTCATACCATCTCTTAAAGGGCGTGCCACCTTGTGTGCCCTCTACGTAATACCAGCTTTCCTCTACCCGTGCGCTTTGGGTCAGCGCCGCAAGTTGTGCCACGCCATCTTTTTCCGAGAGTCCATCTACGTAATAATGCGGGATGCTGGTATTGACCGTCAAACTTTTGCGGCCAGTGTTATAGCCTTCCACGGACAATGGATCGTTTTGCGGAATCAATACCTCAATCTGGGTGATCCACCCGGACAATGTTTGAAAGTGTGCGTTTAACTCGGCGCGTCCTTCTATGGAGTCTTTTACGTTATTGAGTCTTGAAATTATCGTGGTTACTTGTTCTCTAGTGATCCCACGTCTTAGGCTAAAAGTTTCGTTCGTATATGTAAAACAGGTTTCGAGTTCTCTAAGCAGTACATTGAGGCCTAAATACTGTGGGCCTAGGTCTTTTCTATCGGCAAACGCGAAGTATTGGCGGTTTAAATCTTTTATTTTACGTTGGATCATATTTACAACTGCCGGGGCTTGGCCGCTTTTTGCATGCTCAAGCGTTTTTTTAAGGCGCTGGAACAAATTATAAAACTCGTTGCCTTTGGCAAATTGGTTTTCATTAAACGGTCGCTGCTCTATAAATTGGCCAATGGCGGCGTCGAATTGTCTGTAGAATTCCTGTTCTAGACGTGTTGCGGTTTCTTGGGCTGTCTCTGCCGGCGCTGCCGGAGCGATTGCTACCGGAGCGGCGGGTGGTGGCGAGGGCGAGGGTTTTGCAGTAGGTGCTATGACAACGCTGCCGCCACTTATGGCCCCGTTAACTGCGGTTTCTGCTGCTACAAGGCCTGCCGCTGCTGTTTGCAGTGCTGATTTGTCAGTAGCAAGAGTTGAAAAAGCATTTGCGGCTCTCTCTTGTGTTGCATGTTCAGGAGCGCTGCTTCCCAAAAGTGCGCTGGCGTGTTTGCGTTTTTTCTGGATTTCCTCAAGATTGGAGACCACCTGCGCAACTGCTGCTTTAAACTTGTTATATGCTTCTATATCAGTAGGTATGTTATCTCCGAAACGTGTCTGTAATCTTGTTTGCATCATATCTAATGCGGCTATGTACCTCTGCGCCTCTCTGTTCCAGCCCAGATATTTTTTCTCAGCCTCTTCAAAAGTGAGTTCTGCCCGTGAGCGCATGGGGGGGGTGTCTGGTGTGTCGAATCTTAATTGGACGCCAGCTTCTATATCTATACCTCCGGATTCCCCCGCTGTGCCGGTAGAACGGCCTCTTGCACCCGTTTGTATGCCTAATGAGGTGCCTGATGAACTGTCAAAAAGCGTGGTGATTTCGAATGGAACAGAGATTCCCAGCGCGGCATAAACGGAAGGTGTATTACTACCGGGCAGATTGTGTACGCCAAAGTTCACGCCCAAAGTTGTATCCGCCAGCACGCTGCCCATAAAATATTCGTCCAAACTTTGGCGTAAAGGCGCCAATGGGGATATCGATGCACCGATTTCGGCGGCTGCCTGAAAACCATCGTACAGTCTATTGCCCACCACCGACAAACCTTTGCCCCCCAAAATCGCGACTGACAGTTGCAGGCTTCGTAGAGCGGCCCCGCCGTAATTTTCTCCCGGATAATTTCTGGCCGGATTCCAACCTATTTGGGCACCGATTAACCAGCTTCCTTGGGTATGGGATTGAGGTGGCGTGCTAAAGGTTTCTCTATCTCCGGGTGCGTGACCCTCTTCGTAGGTAGGGGGAACCAATGTTCGTGTGCTTTGCTCTTCACAGACTTGTCCCAATTGCTCTCTCCACCAGTCTTGTTCTCCTTCGGGATAATGGGATACGTCCGGGTCATGACATTGTCTTGATGTGTCTGTACGATAGTGGCTTTCTTTCCGGACTCTTACATCTGCGTCTCTTGTTTCTTCTCTTCCCGGCACTAAGCCTTGTGTGAGTGGTTGCTCCCGTCGTAAAAATAGGCCATAGCGCGATGGCCTGCCCGCCGAACGCCGTGGCAGCGTTATTTCGCCTGTGGTTTTTGGTATTGGTACCTGCCTACCTTCATATAATACTTTGGCTGGTTGATCCCCGGTGCTACCCGTTAGTTGGTGATGAAAAGCATCTTCGCCGCTACCGCAGGCTGCATCGTAGGTGGCTGGTTGTCCATTCGAGCTGGAATTTTCTTCAGTAACCGTGGCTTCGGATTCTTCGCCATCTGCACTGCACCATACGGCAAAACCCAAGACTTCTCTTGGATCGATTGTTTTAGGAGCCATTATTTCCCCTTGGTTATAAATTCATAAACAGGTAGTTTACTGCCCTCTAACTGTATTTTCGGCAATGCGTACCCCCAAAGTTGCGTAAAGTGAAAAAATACCATCAGTACGCAACTTTAGGGGTAGCGGCTGCCGATAATATGGGTGAAGAGGTATAAAATAGGGGAGGATATTTTGAAGTTATCCCAAATCATGTTGATGGTGTTTTTTATGGGTCTGGCATCTGTTTTGTGTACATCCACCGCCCGGGCTGCATCTTGCACTGTGACTCTCTCTGGTGACGCGATAAATCCGGTGCCAGCAAGTTCGCTGCGCGGTTGTCTGTCAAACCCAAACAACACGGATATAGATCTTGCTGGGCCGGGTGGAATTGCCGATAGAGGAAACGTCATTATTACTCTAAACACTATTTTGCCGATCGGGGATCGCCAAAAAATCAAAAATAGCGGCAGGCATAAGGTGACTATAATATTGTCAGAAAATGCCGCAATTCCGCCAAATGCTATTTCGTGTGCGATAAGATTGTATGATAACGACAATCAGGGTGGGTCTGGGATAGAGAATGTTAGTGTTATTAATCAACAGAGAAACGGCACAGGTATTTGTGTTTTCAATAAACGAAGTATCATTAAAAAGGTAGAGGTTGCGGGGAGCCTTAATGATATATTGGTGGAGCCTTTTCCTCAAAGCGCTCACGATGTCTCCGGTAACTCGATAATTTCATCAAAAATTAAGGGTCAAAATGGAATTAGGTTGGTGACGGCGCCCAATACCACGATCGTAGGTTCTACATTTGAAAATACTAACGAGAGTCTTGTCCTTGACGGAAGCGATCGAACGACCGTTACCCTTTGTTCATTTGCTGGAGATGGTAATGGTACTGCTATTAGAATTGGATCGAATAATAATTTAATCGGTTTCAATCAGATTGAAAACTATGCTCTGGGAATTTTGATTACGCATGGTGCCGGAAACAACGTTATAGGAAATCTTAATTACAATAATTCAGGCAAACCAATCTCGATTTCAGCCGGTGCGAACGCAAACATACAACCTCCTAAAGATGTGCGCGTTGCGTTTGTTACAGCCGATGCGTTTTATGTGACGGGATTGGTTGATAGGACCGCTGCCGCAGTTTTTGTGATGCTTTCCGAAGATGGCAAGCCTTATGGCGTTGTCGGTGGTGCTACCAGATCGCTGCTTACTGCTAATTCCGGGGATTTGATAATCAAGAGATCAGCTGAATGGATACCGACGTTTCCTGCCAACAGACAAAAAAGGAGATTTATCGCAAGGGTGGTTCGTAGAATGGCGAATGGAGTTACTGTGGATCCATCCAGAAACGGTTTTGTCGGCGGCATCATAGATGCAAATAATAACTCATCCGAGTTCACTACCGTTTTCAATGCCACGCAGAAAAACGAACTCGTTAATAAAAATCCCGCTTGTGCAGACAAGGCGTGGTTTTTTGCGGGGCTTGATAGCCTCGATCAGGATAGGCTGACGTCTGCTCAAGTAAATGATATCTGGTTGCAGGATTATGATGGAGATGGATTTGCAAATGGACTGGAAGATATCAACCGGAATTGTATTGTAGATGCAGGCGAATCGAATCCGGCCGATGAAAATTCAACTCCTCCAAATGTAGTCGTGATTGATGGAGATGGTGACGGTGTTAACGATGCGAATGATAATTGTCGAGAGCATGCTAACCGTGACCAGAGAGATGGCGACCGCGATGGCGTTGGCGACGCTTGCGATAACTGTCCTTTGGCGGAAAATGCAGATCAGCTAGATACAGACCGCGACGGTGTGGGCGATGCTTGCGATAACTGTCCTTTGGTGGAAAATGCAGATCAGCTAGATACAGACCGCGACGGTGTGGGCGATGCCTGTGAAGCCGATCCCCTAGATCCAGTTATCGATCCCGTAGATCCGATTATTTCGGATTCCGACCTAGATGGAGTTCCAGACGATATTGACAATTGCCCGAGTGTTGCAAATCATGATCAGTCAGATCGCGATTTTGACGGTATCGGCGATGCCTGTGATGATCAGCCTGATAACCCATGGCTGGGCGGAAATAGCAGAAGGTATGATGAATTTTACGATGGTTGTAGTATGTTGCCTTTTTCCAGACCCTCGATTTGGATGTCGGTGTACCTTGCATTGACTGTATTGTCCCTTCTGCTGATTAGACGAAGAATACAATAGGGGAAATCTCTCTAATAACCGCCCGGCTGCTCGATTGCCCTCCATCGGCACGGGCCCCCACGACGTACCCGAGTACGACTTATTAACTCCAAAAGTTAAATGTGAAAAGATCGAAGGATTTATTGACTCTATAGGACTATTTGCAATATGACTGCGCATCAGATTTTTCGGGTTGTTATTTCAACTTTTCTGGAGGTTTCGATGCTCAAGTCAAAGTATTCAAGAATTGCCATGCTGATATTGCCGTTATGTATCTATTGTTTTGCAGGGTTTGGAATATCTGGATGTTCGTCAGATGAAGATATGAAATCTGATCCAAGCCAAAATCTTGCTTCCATTGACGAAGATGGCGACGGATTTTCGGCGGATGAAGATTGCGACGATTCCAATGCCTCCATATATCCCGGAGCTTCTGATCTTCCCGATTCGGATTATATCGATTCCAATTGCGATGGCATGGACGGCAATCCTCTGCTGGCCATCTGGGTTTCAGCCGATGAGGGAAATGATGCGGCAGGCCTTGGGACCATCGACAATCCTGTCAAAAGCATCAAACGTGGCATGGAACTGGCTGCTCTTAAAACAGCATCAGAGCGACATGTGTACGTCGTTTTGGGGAAGTATGCCGAAGATCTTCATGTGACAGGCGGTGTGAACATCTATGGAGGGTACGGTCCTCTTTCTGAAGGAATGCGCGAACGGGATATAGATATTTATGCCGCCGAGGTGACCGGAGTTGATAACAGCCTTTCCACGGTGCTAAATTTTCATGGCGGTCCTATGGAGATGCACTACACTGTTTTTCTAGATAATACTGAATCTATCGTGGATGGTCTCCATATAACCGGTGATGTTTCGGGTATGTGTGTGATAATCGTCAATTCCGATGCGACAGTGTCCAACAACAGGATTAGTGATAGTTTGCCAGCTGTTGTCAAACATATGGCGATAACCGTTGCAGCATTCGTGAATGATTCTGCCGTAAAAGATCATCGAGTAGAGCTGCGCGGCAACAACATCTTTATGCGTGGAGTTGGCGGAGTAAGTCCAAATTCCGATCCCTATACCAATATAGGGGTCATTGCTTATCCCGAAGCCAATGCCGATCACTCTCTTGAGGTTGTCGTTGCTGAAAACAGGATAGAGTCAAGCGGTATTTGTGACGAGGCTTATGCTGTGATCGCCGCTGACGATGATACCGATCCGACTGATGATCCTAATGGTGATCTCAAAAGCAATATCGATTTAAAAGTTTTAAATAATTTCATAAAGATGAAAGGTCTATATCAGGGAGTGATTGGCGTGATGGCGGGAACCAACGTTCTTGCCAATTTCGGGCCTCCCTCTGCCGAGGAACTTACGCAGATTGGAAGTCTTAATGTATCCGGCAATTACATACATATGGATCTCAACGGATCTGAGGGTGCCTCTGCTGTCAGCGCAGCTTATGTCCGAGAGGATGCCGTGGCGGCAAATAATGTGTTTTTTATAGAAGGAAATGTCCTCATGGCGTTTGGAATAGTCGGTTATCATTCGGCAATTGATGCCGTTCATAACACCATGCATTTCGACACGGTAGGAAATCAGCTTCTTGGCATAGCAATGCTCTCTTCCGATACCGTGTCTCCCGGCCCGTGGTACGTTAATACCTCTCCGCTGAGGGTAGCAAACAACATTTTATCGTTTTCGCATCAGGCTTCATCGCCGTCGTGCATTGTGATGGCTCTCAGCGAGCATGTTACTGCTTCGGCAGATTCATATGTTAATGCCTCCAGTCCGGAGGAGGTTCTCAACAACGACATCTATATAGACAGCAATTGCGCTAATCTTGTTTATTATCTCGACAAGATAAGCACGGCTGCGTCGAACACGGTTGCCTCTCTTGCTGATCTTAATGGCAAAACTGGCTTCAGGGGTGATGATCCGTCTGTGATATCCGGAAATTTTGGGACGAATCCTCTTTTTTCTCACACGGCTAATGGCGATTTTTCGCTAAAGACCTCATCACCATGTATTGACGCCGGAGCAGATGTTGGCACTGGCTGGCTGGACATTCTTGGCATTCCAAGGCCGGCTGGTGGCGGTTTTGATGTTGGAGCTTATGAAAGATGAGCTGCATAAATAACTTTTTTTATCTTTGTAGGGGATGGGTGGCAAGTCTTGCCTCCCCCATTGACCTTATCAAACATGCGAAAGGAATTTGAAATGAAAATCCAGTTTTTGCTTTTTGTTATAGTTATTGCTTTGCCTACTACTGTATTTTCAAAAACACCTAGCGAAATCAGCTTGGAACAATTGCGGCAATTTGCCGGTGAGCTTGAAAATCAGGGAGTGATGAGCGCCGCCGATGATTTGAAAAATCTTGAAAAAGCGTTTCAGAATGCCTCCAGATCGGCAGGCTTGGAACCGTTATCCATTAAGCCCGGGCAAACTCCGGAAGAAGAAATAAAAAGAAGACGCGAAATCGTGAACTCTTCGTTCGACCAATATGGTGCATCGGTAAGCGCTTATTCTTTGGGAGTTTCTGAAACTCTCGGAAATGTCGAAACCGCCACTTCGCCCAAAAGAAGTGACGAGAGGTCGCTGATAGAAATGGAAGATGAAGGGGGAGGGGTAGGTTCAACTAGGGACGATGGCAAGGTACGAAGTGATGCCGATGCGCTTAAAGATGCCATTGTCGAAGCAGAGAGAGCAAAAGAAAAAGGAGGATCCGTTGAAGATGCTTCGGTCGCATCCAATCAATCCGGTTTCGAACCTGAAATGAGTTCGAAAAAAAATGCGGATTTGCGGCAATTTCCGCCGAAAGCGATGGAGATAAAGGGGAAGGTGGTAATAAGTGGCGGTGATGCCAGCATGTCCAATAATCGCAAGATTGAAGAAATTGATTATAGAATTGAAGAAGCGCTTGTCGGCAATATACTGGTTTCAGAAACAAAAGATGAAAAGACCGGAAAAGTCGCCGAGAGAGAATATCTAATAGATACGATTTCGAAAAATATAGAAGTTAAATCATTAAGTGGCGAGAAATGCTTGAGCCTAGAAAATGCCTCTGCTTCGACGATCACTTGCGATAGATCAACTCCATATATTAAGTCGAGCATTGATAGAGAAAACCGGTATCCAGGTTTCAGTTCAAACGTTGTTTTTTTGGATGACGATGGGGATAAGGTCAAGATTGCCATCGATCCCCCCAAGGTTAATTTTTCCACTCTCCTTGGTGAGGGTGGCGCTTCCGTAAATTGTGGAGATGTCGAATTTGAACTTTCAAAAAAAGAATTTCAGAGGATGATTGATAGAGGAAAGATCGTTTTGAAAAAGAAGCTGGAAAAAACTCCGGGTTGCAAAGAAGGATCTTCTGTTGAAATTTCGCTCATTGTTTCAAAATGACGCAAATCCGATTGTTGATGAATTAAACAGGAGACTGCTTCGCCGTAAAGGGGATAGTAAAGTTGGCAGGTCTTACAATGGGCATTTTGGACTTAATGCAGACAAAAACATTTTCTAAAAAACAGAACTCAAAGATAAAAACCATACAAAATTACCAAGCGTATCTAGTAATAGTTCAATGATAACAAGATGTTATCAGCAGTCTCGCATCGCCACGCTGAGTTTTTTACAGACAGAGAATATCCAAAGATTTTGAAACACTTCTGCCTCACAGTCAATCTTCTTCAAAAAACAACCTCGTAAAACGCAGTTTTTAGGTGCCCGATTATACCGTTTCCCCATTAGCAACTTAAGGGGTGTTGCCAACCGATAATAGTATGGAGTGCGGGTTGCTCTGCAATTATAACAGGAAAGGTTTTTCTATGGCTTTGGTAGGTGGAGAAAACAGGCAAGTATGCGCTGAGTATCTGCCTTATGAAGATTTTGAAATTCTCCATGCCATTGCCATTCAAGATGAAATGCATTCGAGAACAACAGATGCTTTTGAAGTGAGCCTTGCTGATTTCGAAAAAGCATCCGCACGGATTTTTTTCAATGCTTTCATCGGTCGTTATGGCGATGGAGATGCTAGGGCAGCATTTCAAAAGATTAAATTATTGTTTGGCCAAACAAATGATAACAGTTCATTTTCGATTACCGATACACAATTTTCACAACTTAAGACGGTAAGCATATTGTATAAGCTTGTTTGTGCGGAAGAAGTTGACGAACATGAAATAGAAAAAATAATTTTGGACCTTACTCCTTCGATTATTGGTCAGTATAGCGAGTTGATATCCGATGCTTATGATAAGTTGTGTGTACGGTATCAATCGTTGGAGGATGGTTCGATTGAACAGGAAATTGCTGGGTTGGCCGTGGCTAGACTTGCCATGCTTATGGGTCAAGAAATACCGGCGTTTTTAAATCCGCTGTTTAAGGATATGGTAGGTTTGTTCAATACGTTCTCTTTTTCTGATATCGGAGGATTGTATGCATCCGGACCATACTATAATCCAAATAGGGCGCTTGTTTATTGCGATTTAGCGCGAACTCGTTCGGCAATACGTCCTCCGCCTTATGTATATGCCAAAGTGCTGTATAACCTAGGCAGGTTCGACGATGTCATAAAAATATGTGGGCCACTTGTGGCAAGGTCGTCGGAATGTAGGCAGCTTGTTGAACTTGCGCAAAAAGCCATAGCGTTTGAAAGAGAAAATAAATATTTGGTGAGGACCCTTTTCTATAAAGGCGTGTTTATACCGTATTTTGGAACTGAAACGACGTTGTCTCCAACCGGTCTTGTTGGAGACCACGCCGGTGTTGCAAAAAGTAAATCGGGCTTTGAAATGATCGTGGAAGATACAAACATAACGGACTTGCAGTGGTTGTCTGTGAGATATCGCTTAAATAAAAGTTTTCTGCATCTCTTGGATTATCAAACGCGGGAAGCTGTGAGAATTGTAGCCAGTTACGGTACAAGTCAAGGATTATTGGGCAGCATAAAGACCAGACAAGAAGCATTGGCTATTGAAAAAGAAGTTCGTCGTCTGGTCGATGCGGCGTTTAAAAGAATTGAAACGGTAACAGGTATTGAACTTTTGCCGGAAGAACGGGAGCGTTTTGTTTTGTCTATGGAGCCCCCTGGAGAAATGTCCGGATTTGTTGGAGGACGCGTCAATTTAAGAGATGAGCAATACGGACGATATGCCAGAGTACAACTAAATGGAGGTCATCTAGAAGCGATCCCCCATGAAGTAATGCATTTTGTGTTAGGTGTGGTTTCGGAAAGAAATGGAGATGTATTAATTCCAACATGGTTTGATGAAGGATTGGCAGTGTTTATTGGCAACGATACTTTTGTGGTAGATGAACTCAGTGGACGGGAAGACATTTCCGGATTAGAACAGCTTGGTTACTCTTACTCCGATTCTTCCAATAGACGAGATCCCCAGTATTCATCTGTAAGTTATCTTAGGGGATATCAGTTTTTTGAAATGTTGTCGGATTTGGGCGGTAGGGAAAGGCTAAAGGAATTTATTCAAAAAGTTATTATTGAGCATCTTACACCTGAAAAGGCATATGAACTTGTTTATGGAAATATCATCGAAGATGGAATGAATTTTACCGAATTTGAATCAGCGGTCATAAAAAAAACGGAAGATATTAGAACAAGGCTAGGCATTGTTTTTTTCGGAAATGCAAGCCATGGCGTTGGGGTGGGGTTGAACGTTCCAAAAACCTTTGGGCTTCCGATTTCGTTATGTCCCGGAATAGAAAATATTGGTTCATTATGGCGGATTGGAGCTGCTGTTTTCTTTCCTCCACTTGTAGTTGGCAATGATGGGAGAGCGGCTGCTATTAGGCCGACAATGAGAGCAGTACTCAATGTCGGGACAGATGAGAGAGTTTTTTTTGGAGGTGTTCGATTGTTTCAGTTTTCTATGGCTGATTGGTTTTCGTTTGGCAGTGAATGGTGGCCGTTACAAACTAATTTCGAAAAAGTTGGTTTTGATCCTCTTGCCATCGGATTTTCAACTACTTTGAGATTTCCTCAATAATTGCGTCGAGCTGTTTTTTGCCAAGGACGAAATTGTAGAGGTAAAAAATGAAGATTGAGAATATCGGTTATAGTCATGCTAGGTAACTGCTCGGATGGATTCTGTCTAGATTCAAGATAATCGCTTGCCACACCTCTTTTTTTTAGCAGCCTTAGCTAAATCTTTATCAATTTGATAGTCAAAAAAATGTCGTTTTCAAATCTGATAAAATAATAACCTTGTAAGATGTTGATATAATTGGTGTGCTTTCGCTTCCTTGCTTAGGTATGATTATTGCAGAATATGCATACTCGGGAATGTACATTACACTACGATATTTGTTCGATTGACAATAGGAGATCGTTTTTATGAAACATAATCGAATGCTTCGCAAATTTTTCGATGTTTTTTTATTTTCTCTCTTGTTTCTATCGCTGACGTCTTGTTCGGGCGGAGGCGGTGGCGGTAATGAATTGGATGCCGTAAATGAAGGTGGTGGCGCAGAGAATCCTGAAGGCCAATCAGCGCTGTTCGAACTAAAATCGGCGGATGGAAAAATCAGGTTAGTCTTTGAAGAAGGGGCGCTTCCGGCTGGGGTGAGCGAGGAACAAATTGTGATAGTGAAAGAATCTGCACCTGAGATTCATGCTGCAAAGGTGCTGCTTGCTTATGATTTTAAACCAGATGGAATTACTTTCCTTAAATCTCCCACTCTATTTTTTGATGCAGAAGATTTGGGCCTTAATAATTACGATCCTCGGGAAATTAAAATTGTTCTAATATCGGGTGGTGCAATCGTGGAGACGATTTCCGTTTCTATCGAGGGGAACGTTGTGTCCGGAAAAATTTCGCACTTCAGCACGTATGGTCTTGCGGCAGTCGATGAGGATGGTGATGGTTTCTTTCGGATTGAAGATAATTGTCCTGATGTGCCTAACCCCGATCAGGTAGACGCAGATAAAGACGGGGTTGGAGATGCCTGCGACGGCGGAAACGGTGTCGGTGAAGCATACGATGGAGATGCTAAAGGTGACTGGCTCGACATTATGGCTACCAAATTACACACGTGTGGACTGAAGACGGACGGCACTCTCTGGTGTTGGGGGAACAATGGATTTGGTCAGTTGGGGATTGGAAGTCAGATCAGTCAGAATATGCCGACAAAGGTCGGGGCCGACACTTGGTTATCGGTGGTTGGAGGCACCTACGGTATCAAGACCGATGGCACGCTGTGGTTTTGGGGTAGTGGATCGAGCCAGCTTGGTTATCCAGCGAATGACGAAAACAACAGCCCGCGCAAGCTTGGTGCTGACATGTGGTCGCATATTGCAAGCGGATCTTCATCACACACCTGTGGCATCAAAAATGACGACACTCTTTGGTGTTGGGGGCTAAACGAATATGGTGAGCTGGGAATAGGAAATCGTGACAGGCGAATCGAACCAGTTCAAGTAACAGCCGATACATGGTTTGCTATTGCAGTAGGTGTCAACCACACCTGTGGCATCAAAAATGACAATAATCTTTGGTGTTGGGGGAAAAATAACAGGGGACAGCTGGGCGTTGGGGATCGGGATGATCGAAACAGTCCAGTGCAAGTTGGGGCCGATAAGTGGTTGTCTGTAACTGCTGGCCACGAGCATACCTGCGGCATCAAAAACGACGGTGCTCTTTGGTGTTGGGGACGTAATGATTATGGCCAAATAGGAGACGGAACGAATGCAGTCAAAGAGTCTCCAACAAAGATTGGAGATAGTAGCTGGTTGTTGATAGCGGCAGGTGAGTACCATACTTGTGGTATCAAGTCTGATAAAACTCTTTGGTGTTGGGGCCTTAACGATAATGGTCAACTGGGAATTGATAATCGCGAAGATAAAAATATTCCAACAAAAATTGGTAGCAGCGTTTGGTCGTCCGTATCGGGAGGTCTTGATCATACCTGCGGCCTTAGAACAAATGGTACAGCTTGGTGTTGGGGAAAAAACGACAACGGCAAATTGGGAATCGGAGTAGATCCCGATAAAAATGTTCCGACCAAGATAGGAAATGACCAATGGTCGTATCTAGACGGGAGTTATTTCAGCTGCGCGGTAAAAGCCGACAGCACGCTTTGGTGCTGGGGATCGGGAGGAGATGGCCAAATTGGAGATGGATCAAGGCTCAGTAGAGATGTTCCGTTAAAAGTTGGAAACGATCCATGGTTGTCTGTGGCAAATGGGTTGCTTCACGCCTGTGGCATCAAAAACGACGGTACGCTTTGGTGTTGGGGAAAAAATAGCGATGGCCAATTGGGGACTGGAGATGTTGTAGATCAGAATAGCCCTGTACAGATTGGCATGGATATATGGTCGTTCATAGCGGCGGGTAATTATCATACCTGCGGCATTAAAAATGATGAAACCCTCTGGTGTTGGGGAAAAAATGACAAGGGCCAGCTGGGCAATGGTGGAATAAGCAATATTCAGAACGCGCCAGTGCAAATCGCCGCACCAGACATCTGGTCGCATATAACCGCAGGCAATTTTCATACCTGCGGCATAAAATTTAATGGGGATCTTTTATGCTGGGGGCTTAACAGCAATGGTCAACTGGGAGTTAATGATACTAACGATCGAAGTTCTCCAGCGATCATTGGTTCCGATAATCCATGGTTGTTTGTGGGCGCTGGCGATTTTCACACTTGTGGCATCGATAACAATAAAAAGCTTTGGTGTTGGGGTTATAATGCAGTTGGCCAGATCGGAATAGAAAAGTTAGGAGATCAAATCGTGCCCGTGAAAATTGGAGATAATGGATGGCTGTCCATGACCGGGGGATACTATCATACCTGCAGCATAAAGGACGACAACACGCTTTGGTGCTGGGGGTTGAATGAATATGGCCAGCTCGGCGATGGTACAAAAATCGGCCAAAAGCTTCCAATAAAAATTGGAGTTGATTCATGGTCCTATATAGGCAGTGGCCATGAACATACCTGTGGCGTTAAAAATGACGGTACTCTTTGGTGTTGGGGTAGAAACGATTCAGGTCAGCTAGGGAATGGAAAGATTTATTATGCTGTTCCGACCGCAGTTGTGCAATAAAGGAAATTTTTACGAGCCGGATTAAATTTTCTCCAAGAGTCTTACGATTGCGTCAATGATCGTCATTGGGTGGGGAGGACAACCCGCAACAAACAAATCAACGGGAATGATCGAACTGGCGCCGTTATGAACTTCTTGACTGCCCTTGAAAGGGCCGCCGCTTATGGCGCATGAACCAAGGGCTATGACGATTTTGGGGCTGCACAGGGCGTTGTAGGTTTTTTCGAGAGCAAGTTTCATGTTTTCACTGACAGCTCCTGTTACGATCAATCCATCGGCATGCCTTGGGGATGCCACATAATTGATTCCAAATCTTGAAATATCAAACTGAATGTTGTTCGATGCGTTTATTTCCAGATCGCAACCGTTGCAACTTCCGGCGGTGACCACTCGGAGTTTAAGCGACCTTCCAAATATTTTTTTTATTTTATCGTTCGTGGTTTTTGCAAAACGAAAATTCTGGCCTTTTAGCACAAGGTCTTCCCTGTTTAAGGCCGAAGTAGAGAGATTTTGAGAATAAGTGATAGCTTCGCTTGGGCAAACAGCTACACATTCTTCACAAAAAATGCATTTTCCCAAATCCAAGGTCAGAGGTGAGGTTGTTATCGCTCCGACAGGGCAGGCTTCGCGACACAAATTGCAGCCATTTCCGCACCCGTTGGGATTTATAACAGGCAAACCGCGAAATCTTTCCGGCATTTTTTTTGTCGGTGGGAAATCCAGCGTTTGATATCCTTGTTTTATTCTTGTTTTTATGATTTTCAACATAATGGCATCTCTAAAAACTAAAATTATAAATCATATCCCGCATAAGATAAATTAAAGCTCTTATTGCAAAGAGGAAAATCGGATATTTGCCCGTTGCGCATGGCCATTTCAAGCCCGGTCCAGTTATGAAACGATGGATCGATAATTTTGTACTGGCAGATTTCTCCGCTCTCATCGGTTCTTGCGATATGCACGACCTCACCGCGCCATCCCTCTACCATGCTTACCACGAGCGATGACTGTTCAAGGTCGCTTATCGGCACTAGGGTTTTTTCATCAGGAATTTCATTTAAAAGTTCATCGATCAGCTCGGAAGATCGTTTTGTTTCAATTGCCCTAACTCTCGTCCTTGCATATACGTCGCCAGAAGATGCTGTGGCTATTATGATGTTTTTTGATCTATAAAGTCCGGACGGGTAGTTGATTCTAACATCCCTTTGCAGGTTGCAGGCTCTTGCCGCCACCCCCACAAGACCTATTTCCTTTGCTGTTTTATGGCTGACAACGCCTGTATTTTCAAGTCTTGAAACAGCGGACGATGTGGAAAGCAAAAGATCGATCGTTTCATTTACGTCGATCATCGCAGCAGACATCCTCTCTTTTATTTCGCTGATCATTTGGGGAGGAATATCAAACCTCACTCCCCCCGGTTTTAATAGCGATCTGCCTAATCTATTACCATTGATCAGTAGTAGGAGGTTTAAAAAATCTGCGCGAAGTTTTCCAAAATAAGATGCTGGCGGAAGAAAGCCTATGTCGTTTGAAAGGGCGCCAAGATCCCCGACGTGGTTTGCTATCCTTTCCACCTCCAAAGCGATAGCCCTTATGGTCCGGGCTCTTTTGGTTACAGTCCTGTTTGCAAGTCCTTCCAGAGCGCGACAATAAGCAGAACCATGGGCGATGGAACTGTCGCCCGCAATAGATTCCGCAAGCAACATTCTTTTTAAGGGATTTGCCGACAGCATCAGTTTTTCGATGCCCCTGTGTTGATATCCCAGCTGTATTTCAAGGTTAAGAACCTTTTCGCCGTTGCACTGAAACCTGAAATGACCCGGTTCTATAACGCCAGCATGAACGGGCCCAACCGCAACTTCGTGCACAAAATCGCCGGAAATTAAATAGTGGGAATAGTTTGTGAAATTTCTAACCGGCTTTAGCCACGGATGGCCGACGGGTTCTAGGCCGAGATTTTCGAATAATTCTCGTTCGAACAAATGGGCTTCTGTCAATTCGCAAGTGATGCAATCATACGAAGGCCCTTCGATTTCGGTGGACGCGATTCTAAGCTCTCCTCTGGAATCAATTCCCACGACTCCAAATAATTTTACGACGTTGTCGTTTTGCCGAAAGCCAAAAATTGAGACAACTCTCCCGCCATGATTTTTGCAGGTGTCGATGATCCAGTTTCTCCAGTCTCTGGTCAAAAGAGCTGGAATGTCCCGAACCTTGCAAGCCGATGCATTTTGTAGAATTATGTAGTTCATCATTATTTCCCAATTGATGCCGCTGCCGCTTCAATAAGACAGGCTATCGATCTTGGCAGGTACAAGCCCATCATTAAAACGATAATGGCCAAAATGGTTGATGGGATAATCATCATTTTGGGTAAAATACCTGTTACGTTTTCTCTTTTTGATCCCTGAACGATTTTAATGATAATTTTTGAAATCCATACGAATATGATGCTTAAAAAGAGCAGGTAAAATACCATGAGAACTAGATGGCCGCGGTTTATTCCAGCCGCCAAAATTAAATATTCGCTCAAAAATGGAAGGAATGGAGGTAGTCCCGCTATCGCAAAGCCCCCAGCTATGAACAGAACTCCTGTCGAAAACGAAGTTTTGAGCAGTCCGCTGATGTCTGAAATATTTTTTGTTTTGTATATGGTCAGGATGTTTCCAGCCGTTAAAAATAAAAGTGTTTTTGCAAGAGAATGACCGACAACGTGCAAAAGACCGGCAAAGGTTGCCCCGATTCCTATGGCGATGGCTATTATTCCCATGTGCTCTATGCTTGAATATGCAAGAAGGCGTTTATAATCTTTCTGAAAGGTTATAAATATGGCTGCAACCAAGAGAGACATCATTCCAAAAACGATTAGCAACCTTCCAGCAAAATTATCCAGCCCCGCGGATAGGCATATTTGATAAAATCTGATAATTCCAAGCAAGGCACAATTAAGAAGGGTGGCTGAAAGCAGGGCTGATATTGGCGACGGGGCTTCGCTGTGTGCGTCCGGAAGCCAGTTGTGAAGAGGGGCAAGCCCCATCTTGGTTCCAAAACCGACCAAAATAAATATAAAACCAAGGCGCAGTATGGCGGGGTTGAGTTCTTTTGCATGCTCTATCAATTGGGGCAAAAAGAGATCTATCCCTATTTCTTGGGCTCCGGCGGCGATGAAAAATACTCCGAGCAATGCAAGGGCGATTCCAACGGAACAAATTAAAAGATATTTCCAGGCGGCTTCAAGGGATCTCTTGTTTTGCCTGTAATAGATAAGAGGCGCGGAGGCAAGGGTGGTACCCTCGATGGCGATCCAGAGTACTCCCAAGTGGAGCGTTGAAACGGCAAGAGTCATTGCGGAGAGAAAGAACAGCATGCACGCAACGTAGATATGGCCGCCGGCTTCTTGTTTGTCTAAAGTCCGGTTTATGGGAAAATATCCAAGACTATAGAAAGATACCATGGTGAATATAAAACTCATCAAAAGAAGAAAAACCAATCCGATGTCATCGACGTGTAGATAGGGTTTCCACGACAAAAAATCTCCATGAAACAAAAGTGACAGCGAGCCTAGGTTGTGCAGAATTGCGCCGGTGATCAGCGCAACTCTTCGCGCGGAACGCATCGAATCAGGCTTCATGAAAAGCGTTATGATGGCCAAAATAAATGGGACAATTGCAATCACTCGTGATCTCCCAATGCCGACAACTCTCGGGTGTCGATGTTGTCGAAGGTTTTGTTTATATGATAAGTTATTATTCCCATGATGAAAATTCCAGCCAGCACGTCAAGGAGCACCCCAATTTCAACCAGAAATGGAAATTGCGAAATAATTGTCATGCCGAAAGCAAAAACACCATTTTCCAACACGACAAATCCCAGGATTTGATTGGTTGCCTTTGTCCTTGCCACGAGAGCCAAAAAACCTACCAAGACTGTGGTGAGGGCGACTGGAATTAGTAGTGGCGAAGCGCCTCCCGGCGGTGGCAATGGAAATGATTTTATGTTTAAAAAACTAATTATCGCTATGACGCTGGCTATTAGCAACAACAGATGATTGCCCATAATGGGGGCTTTGCGCGACTGTTGCGAGGTCCCCTTGGTTGCCCGAAAAATTAAAAGAGGGACTATTGCTGTTTTAACCGCCAGAGTGACGATCAAAAGTATGGAACTGTGAAAGTCAAACACAGATCCCCCCATAAGAAATTGAAGGGAAGCCAGCAGCGCACCTTGAACCGCGATTGCCTTTATTCGGGTCGTTATTCTCGATGAGCCGAGCACCGTAAAGGATGTGAGCATTATTCCGGACAATATCCAGTTCACGATGGACTCCTTAAATGTATTGTCGAAATAAGTGCAAAAAGAGATACGACAAACGAGGCAATGAGTAGCTGCGGAATTTTTATGAGTCTTATTCTCGAGGTGACAGACTCGACGATTCCTATGATCACCGACATACAACCAGCCTTTAGCAATGTCGCCGCTGCGTTTTGTACTGAATTGAGGCCGGGATTAGGGAAAACGAGTAATGCCGCAAAGACCATGAAGATGAAAATCTTGACAGACGAACCGTACAAAATAATTGCAAGATCGGGTCCGCTGTAATCTAGGACCATCACTTCATGTATCATCGTAAGTTCCAGATGCGTGTTGGGATCATCAATGGGCATTCTGGAATTTTCCGTCAACAGGATGAAAAAGAAAGCGCAAAAAAGAAGAACCATTGCAGGTTCTGTCCGGAAAAAAAATCCATCCAAATAAAATATTTTATCGAGAGACGCAAAGCCGGTAAAAACGGAGAGTGCTATGATGACGACAAACGCAGTCAGCTCCGCGAAGGCTCCGAATGCAGCTTCCCTGCTTGCGCCCATGCCTTCAAATGCCCCGCCAGTGTCCATCGCTGCGGTTATGATCAGAAACCGGCCGAGCGCGAAAAGATATACAAAAAGTATCGCATCTCCCCAGAAGCTAAACACAGCCGCCCCGGTGACCGGCAGTAGGGTGCCGGCAAGCATAGTGACTACGAGCAGGGAAATCGGAATAATGCGAAACAGGAAAGAAGTGCTTTTACTGTAGGCGCCTCCCTTTCGGAGCAGTTTGTAAATATCGAAATATAGCTGAAGAATCGGAGGGCCTTTTCGACCGGCAAATATCGATTTGATCCTGTTTATTATCCCTACAAAAAGAGGCGGGGCAATAAGGATGATAAGGAAGTGCAAAGAAATTGAAAGCAACCTAGATTCCAATCCAGACCTCCAGGATAAAAAGTGCGATCAATGTAATGAAAATCAAAACGAGATAGCTTTGGACGGTGCTTTTCTTTTGCATTCTAATGAACTTTATCGCCGAGCCAATGCCTTGAAAAAGCGGATTAAATATATTTTTTTCTGCGTAATCGTACACATGCTCCTCAAAGTTAGACTTGCCCGGAAACACCCCCGACAGGGTGTCCATTTTAACTTCTGGACGTAGAAGGCCCTTGAAAAACGTTTTGATCGGCTCGGCAAAAGAACATGCCGTATATTGCATGGATGCCTTTGGGTGTGCGTAACCACAATCCCACGTTACGGTTTCGTTTAGTTCCTTTTTTCTGAAAGCCAGTTTGCGGATAAGCCAAAACATTGCCGTTGTTGCAATTAGTACAATGAATATTACGCTTATCTGGTTTAGCGAAAACAATACTTTTCCAAGGTCTGCGCTAATTGTTTGCGGGAAAATGAATTCGACTGTGGAGACGATCTTCGGCATCACAATGGTTGGAAAAATACCAAGCAAAATGCAAGATGTTGCGAGAATGATCATGGGGCATAGCATGAATCTGGAAGGTTCTTTACATCTGTCTATGATGTCGTTTCGCGGTTCGCCGAGAAAAACAACGCCTAGAACTTTTGTGAAACAAATAACGGCAAGTCCGCCCGCAAATGCAATTCCCAGTATTCCTGAAAACGATAATATGAGGGCGTATCCGCTGGAAGACTGGGAAGTTCCAAATAGTCCCATGTAAACCAGCCATTCGCTGATGAATCCGTTAAGTGGAGGCAGTCCGCAAATTGAAATCGAAGCGATCATAAAGATGGTTGCTGTTAGGGGTAGTTTTTTGATCAAACCTCCAAGCCGGTCTATCGAAAGGGAATGAGTTGCGCTCATCAAACTTCCAGCGCACAGAAATAAAAGACTTTTAAATATTGCATGATTTAGCACGTGAAATAAGGCCCCGCTGAAGCCAAGCAGGATTGCCAGCTCGTTGTTTAGTGAGACACCTATCAATCCAATTCCCAAGCCTATTATAATGATGCCGATGTTTTCAACGCTGTGATAAGCGAGAAGCTTTTTTAGATCGTGCTGCATCAATGCGTATAAAACTCCCAAAATTGCCGAGGCGATTCCAATGACAATAAGAGATCCTCCCCACCAAACAGGTGGAGCCTGAAAAAAAGTCAGCGCTCTCATTATTCCATAAATGCCCATTTTTATAACGATTCCTGACAAGATTGCCGAAATATAGTTTGGAGCTGCAGGGTCGGCGTGAGGCAACCATGCGTGCAGTGGAAAGATTCCAGCTTTTGCACCAAAGCCCGTCACCGCCAGCATAAAAATAATTCCGGCCGTCAATGATGTCTGCATTGGATTTGATGTGAAAAAGCTAAACAGGAATGAACCGTTTTGTTTCGCTAAGACTGCGAAGAATACCATCAGAAATGCTGTCGCCATATGAGTTGCGATTAAATATATCCAGCCGGCTCTTTGAATGTCTTTGTTTTCGTGTTCGGTGGTGATCAGAAAAAACGAGGCAAGCGACATGATCTCCCAGACTATTATAAAAGAAAAGCCGTCCCGTGATGTTACCACGCCTAGCATCGAAGCGATTACAAGTGGAAAAAACGGTGAGCTCCAAGCCAGATGTCTGTGATGCTTTAGATAACCAATCCCGTAGATGCCAATCAATAATGAAATGCTTAAAATCACCATCAAGAAAAAACTGCTCAAAGGATCGATGCCGAACGAAAATGAGATCGATGGGATGTTTGTGGAAAACATTATTTCGTTTTGCAGATAATTTGTCGGAATGAAAAAAAACAAAAGACCAGAGGCTGACGCGCACGTCGTTCCAAGGCATGCAACGATCGATTTTTTATTTTTATCGGCAGTGAACGCGGATAAAAAAAACGAGGTGATGAGCAGCAAGATTGAAATCAATATCCAAAGCACCTGACAATTCCTCCGGCGCCCATATGTACCTCTCTTGATTTCTTATCAAGTGTAAATTTTCAGAATTGATCCAGCTTTTTAAATTTTTTTAAAAACAGGTAACTATTCAGGTGCCCAAATAACTTTTTGAAATTACAGCGTTTTATTTGAACTGTTTGTCATCCCCGCGAAAGCGGGGATCCATGTAATCCTTTAAAATCACTGGATTCCTGCTTTCGCAGGAATGACAGGCACCTGAATAGTTACTAAAAAAACGGTCGTCATGAACAATCGATATTATAACGTAGCAAATCTTTACTGAATCAACATGGGATTATAATGCTATAATTTATATCTACAGGGGTGTGAAATCGGTTGTTTTTGTCTTTGTGCATTATTCGTAGCTTTCGAGTAAGAAAGGCGAAAACGGGCCATTTTAAAGACCTGGGCCGCTAAAGACTTGATTTTTTTAGAAAATTGATGTTACTTGGGCGCCACTTAAAAATATGCATCCAATACTCGCAATAGTAGGCAGACCAAATGTAGGCAAGTCGCGGCTTTTTAACCGAATAGTCGGCAAAGGCAAGGCGATAGTCGCCGATATACCCGGCGTTACGCGCGACCGGCACTATTCTCTCGCAGATTGGCTTGGTAGGGAGTTCATAGTGGTAGATACCGGCGGCCTCGAGTTAGATCCCGACGCCGATTTAGGTCGCAGCATAACCGAGCAGAGCTTAAAGGCCATAGACGAAGCAGATGTGATCGTGTGTCTTTTCGACGGTCAGATAGAACCTGTCGTGAAGGATCGTGAGGTCGTGGATGCGCTTAGAAAATCTTCCAAGTGCGTGATATTTGTTGTCAACAAGATAGACGAAGACGTCCACGAAAGAAGGGTGGATGCCTTCTACGAGCTTGGAATAACCAAGCTGTTTTCGGTATCGGCGGAACACGGCAGGGGTGTCGATGATATTTTAGACGAGGCGGTGGCCGCTTTTCCGCCTGATTGCAAAAAAGAAGAAAAGGATGAGGACAGGCTGGCTGTGGCCGTGGTGGGCCGTCCAAATGTGGGCAAATCAACGCTTATCAACCGCATCTGCGGGACAAAGCGCGTCGTTGCGCACGAGTTGGCCGGTACTACCAGGGATGCAATAGATGTGGAGATAGACATAGAAGGTAAAAAATACCTTTTTATAGACACCGCCGGTGTAAAGCGCAGGTGGGGAGTTTCTGAAAGGCTTGAAAAATTTACGGCGCTTAGAAGCCTTCGCACTGTCGGCAGGGCCGATATTGTATTGCAGCTTATCGATGCGTCAGATGGCCTCACCAAACAGGACATAAGTCTCACAGATTTCATAAGGGGTGAAGGCAAGGGTTCTATTTTGCTTGTAAATAAATGGGACCTTATGGACGCAAGCTGGGAAGAATACGAAATCAGGCTTCGCCGGGGGCTGGGTGATCTAAAAAATCTCGCCATAATTCCAGTATCCGCCAAGACAGGTAAAAATTGTCTTAAAATACTTTCCGCAGCAGACAGCTTAAGTCGCGCACTTGGCACGAAGCTTACGACTTCTGCGCTAAACAGGATAATAGAGGCGGCGATAGAAGGTCATCACATGCCTGTTTACAAGGGTAAAGAAGTGAAAATCTATTATGCCACCCAGACGGGGACAAATCCGCCCACCTTTACGCTTTTTTCGAATTATCCCGAGGCAGTTCCGTACACCTATAGAAAATATCTCACCAACAGAATTCTCGATGCCATGGGTGAAAAGGGGATACCTGTCAGGATAGTTTGCAGAAAGAAATGAGATGAGAATACTCGGGTCCGTACTCAAATCCTTTTATCAAGACCAGTGCCTTGCGATGTCCGAGAGTATCGCCTTTTGCGCCCTTTTGGCCCTTATCCCGATAGGTATGGTCACGGTTTCTATAGCCGGATATTTCCTTGGAGGCTCGGAACATGCGTTTGCGAGCATAGTCGGCATAGCCTCCGATATTTTGCCTGTGGGCCGCAAGGAATTTCTCGATAATCTTCAGTCCATACTCGACAAACGTTCCACCCTTAGCATCTATGGGGTATTTTTTCTTGTCTTGGTGTCCACGTTGCTTATGTCGAGCATCGAGAGGGCGCTTGGTGTAATATTCAAATCGCAGACGAGAAGAAATTTTTTTCATTCGAGGCTTTTGGGAATTGCCCTCATCTTTTGGATCACCCTGCTTTTTTCATTGCCTAGCATGATAAGAATTTTGGAAACTCTGCTCTACGATTACGGATTTGTTTTTCCACTTAGCATTATAGTCACCGGCAAGGCGTATTTCTTTCTGGTGGCGTTTCTGGCCTATGTGATGACGATTGTAATTGTGCCAAACGGCAAGGTATATCTGCGCTATGCGGCCTTTGGCGGTGCGCTTTTTGCGGCTGGAATAGTAGAGGCGAGGATGCTTTTTCAGTGGTATATAAGCGCCTCCATGGATCGCTACAACGTGATTTACGGTTCGCTCACGGCTGTGGTGACGATGGTGCTTTGGATATACTATCTTGCGGTGCTTTTGCTGCTTTCAGCCGAGGTCGTATCCGTAATTCAGGAACGAATGATCTTTCATAGGGCTGGGGGTTTTAAGGCGGCAAAATAATCGCCAGTGTTCGGCTTGACAAGAGAGCGACGATTGGTGAACAGTCACGGTTTAAAAGGGGGTGCGCCATAAGTACCTATAAGAGAAAACCAAGAGAAAAGAAAAAACAAAACGACGATTTCATAAATTGGACGATTCACGGCCTTCTATGGTTTAAAAAACATTGGAAGACGGCTGCGGAGATAATGGGGCTTGCCGCAGTGCTTTTCTTCGTTGTCGTCGGTGCAAAGTACTACTGGGAGATGAGGTCTCACGCCGCGGCCGAAGCATTTTATTCGGCCAACACGCTCAAGTCCGGTTCGGACGAACATGTAGCGGCTCTCGTTGAACTCATAGACAACTATCCAAGAACGCCGGCAGGCAGACAGGGTATGATGGAGCTTGGAAATATCTACATGGCGCGCGAGGAATACCCCTCTGCCGTGGAGCAGTTTAAAAAACTTGTCGGAAAATCGCGAAACCAGCCCATGATATATATAGCGGCGCTTCACATGATGGCTGAGGCGGAACTTGCCGGCGGCGATGCGAAGGCCGCAGCCGAAATCTATCTCAAGGCGGCGGCGGATCCACATAACCTTATAAGCCAGACGAGTCGGCTCAGGGCCGCTGTCTGCATGGAGAAGGCCAAGGAGTACGCTCAAGCGGCCTTGCTATACAGGCAAATAATAGACGAATCCACCGAAATGGATTCCGTACCAAAGGCGAGAAGCGAGGAGCGTTTGATATGGCTTGCGGCAAATGGATATCTACAGCAGTAACATTGGTCCTCTTTCTCGGTGCCTTCACAGGGGTG
>Ga0351893_10042_pt1 | contig 55041 bp, 54 predicted proteins | sample TotcelFGM3001K15_FD_206765 | JGI IMG/M metagenome (GOLD analysis project Ga0351893, IMG submission 206765) | Enriched cells from coal bed in the Powder River Basin, Montana, United States - Total cells FGM rep3 HSBNCT.FGM.300.1.K15 ...
TCGAGGAGTGGTGGATAGTCAATCCTCTGGCGATCGCAGGCGTGGTTATAGCTTATTTTGCGCCTTTCACCAAGCTGCCTCATTCGGCGCACGTGCTGGTGAGCACGTGGGCCTCGCTTTTTCATATGATGATGGCCATGGGCGCGGTAACGGCTCCGGCTGTTTACCTGGGCGTGTTTGTATTTTTATTCATATCCGTATGGGTGCCTTGCTGCGTAAGCGACATCGTGTTTCCGATGCTTTTTGTAAAGGAACTACGAGGTTCACTTCGCGGGTGCTCCTGTCAAATCTCGAAACATCACACCTCTTGCGAGATACCTTTGACAAGAAACATGAGCAAATCCCGCTCAGAGCGCCAAACATCGTAAACGGCGCGTGATTTTTCAGTTCTCTTAAAATTCTTTTCAACATAGATTTAGAAGTGCTCTTTGGATATTTTACTGATTCATCGACATCAAAAATTCTTTATTGGTCTTGCATGACCCCATCTTGCCCAGCAAAAACTCCATGGCGTCGATTTGGTTGAGCGGCTGGAGCATTTTGCGCAAGATCCAGACTTTGTTAAGTTCCTCTTCGTTGAGCAAGAGTTCTTCCTTTCTGGTGCCGGACTTGTTGATGTCCATGCAGGGGAATATTCTCTTCTCCATGAGCTTGCGATCCAAATGTATTTCCATGTTGCCGGTGCCTTTGAATTCTTCGAAGATAACTTCGTCCATGCGGCTGCCGGTGTCTATTAGAGCTGTGCCTATGATCGTTAAACTTCCGCCCTCTTCTATGTTTCTGGCGGCACCGAAAAAACGTTTGGGCTTGTGCAGGGCATTGGAATCTACACCGCCTGAGAGAATTTTTCCCGAAGGAGGAACAACCGCATTATAAGCTCTGGCAAGCCTGGTAATGGAATCTAGCAAAATCGCCACGTCCTTGCCATGTTCTACAAGCCTCTTGGCTTTTTCTATCACCATCTCGGCCACCTGAACGTGCCTTTGTGCCGGCTCGTCAAAAGTGGAGCTTACCACCTCCGCTTTGACCGAGCGCTCCATATCGGTGACCTCTTCGGGCCTCTCGTCGATTAGCAAAACTATCATCACCATTTCGGGATGATTGGTCGTAATCGCATTGGCGACATCTTGCAAAAGAACCGTCTTTCCGGCTCGGGGGGGCGAAACTATAAGAGAGCGCTGCCCTTTGCCGATGGGGGTGAAAAGGTCCATGACCCTCGTTGAAAAATTGTCGCTCCTGGACTCCAGACTTATCCTCTCCTCCGGATAAAGCGGCGTGAGATTGTCAAACAACGTCTTGCCTCTTGCCTCCTCGGGCGTGCTGTCGTTTATGTTTTCGACTTTAAGCAGGGCAAAATATCTTTCGCCCTCCTTGGGCGGACGAATCTGTCCTGATATCGTATCGCCGGTCCTTAGGCCAAAGCGTCTTATCTGGGACGGCGAAACATAGATGTCATCGGGCCCCGGAAGATAGTTGTAATCGGGCGATCTCAAAAAACCAAAACCATCGGGCAGGGTTTCTAAAACACCTTCGCCGAAGATCGCTCCGTTCTTTTCAGAATGTGCCTGCAAAAGCGCAAAGATGAGTTCCTGCTTCCTCAAATTCGGCGAATTTTCGATATTCATGTCATTACCCATGCTGATGAGTTCGCCGATCTTCTTCTTCTTGAGTTCGTTTAAATGCATATTGTCCTGTCTCCTAAAGGATAGGTTTGCGGAAATGCCCTGACGCGGGCGAAAAGATGCTCGTTGAGAAAAAGATAGGCTCTTTGGGATTCATAAAAGCTACAAAAAATTCCTTAAGCTTAAGATCAAATGCACCCGAAAAACAGAAGCAACCTGAAAAAAGACCGGGAAACTCCCTGATTATGGATAGTTGCGAATAGATCAAGCGAAACAAAAAAACCCTTCCGACAAGCGCCGGTCTAGATAGCCACATTATGCTTTCAAGTCAAGCACTTTGATCTTTTCACAACTTGACAAAGCTTCCAGGGCCTGTTAGGCTCCTCCAAATTTCTTTTATTTTACAGATAGTTAGACGAGGTGATGGCAACCCGGATGCAAATCCAAGGAGGTTCATTAAAATGACCACAAAGCCAAAGGCTAGGCCTTTCACCAAGATGCACGGAATAGGCAACGACGTTATAATTTTCGATTGTCTCAAATCGGTCTTCCCAAATCCCTCGCATCTGGCAAAAAAACTTTGCAACAGGCATACGGGAATAGGCGCAGACCAACTAATTCTTGTGATAAAGTCAAAAACCGCCGATTTCGGGGTTCGCTTTTTCAATCCCGATGGATCCGAAGCCGAGATGTGCGGCAATGGGCTGAGATGCGTTGCTCGTTACGTCAAAGACCACAAGCTCTCCGCCAAGAAAGAGCTCGTGTTCGAGACGGGTGCCGGTCTTAAACGCGTAAAATTTTTCGGAAAGCTCGTGGAGGTAAACATGGGCGAGCCTATAATGAAGGGCAAAGAGATCCCGGTGAATCTCTCAGGCCGGGTAATAAACCGCCCTCTCAAGACCGACTCCAAGGAATTTCGCATCACCTGCCTGTCGCTTGGCAATCCACATTGCGTGACGTTTCACGAAAATCTCGCCGACTTGCCGCTTAACCAGTACGGTCCGTTGCTAGAAAATTATTCGATATTTCCCAAAAAGACGAACGTGAGTTTCGTCAACGTCATCAGCAAAAAGGAAATTCATCTCAAGGTCTGGGAACGCGGCGCCGGCAGTACGCTGGCCTGCGGATCGGCGGCTTGCGCTTCTGCCGTGGCATCGGTTCTTAACGGCTACACAGACAGGAAGATGATCGCAGTGCTGCCGGGCGGCAAACTCGAAATAGAATGGAACCAGAAAGACAACTGCATATATATGAAAGGTCCTGCTGAAGAGATATTCACAGGAGAGATATCCATTTAGCTTTGAGATGGATGTCAAAAACCATAAAGGCCGCTTAAAAAACCCGCATTTTTTATCAGGACATCTCTAAAAAGCTGCGCGGTTCCTGCTGTCTGATAAAATTGGAAGGGTGTTCTGGCCGAACACCCTTTATTTTGAGATGAAAGAGGTAACGATATGACATTTAAAGGATCGATGGTGGCTATAGTCACCCCCTTTAAAAACGGAAAAATCGATGAACCTGCGCTTCGCGCCCTAATCGAATGGCAGATAAAAAGCGGCACAGCTGCGATAGTATCCTGCGGAACGACCGGCGAAGCCGCAACGCTCGCACCGGAAGAACGCGAAAAAATTACGCACCTAGCCGTAGAGCAATCTTCTGGAAGAATTCCCGTGATCGCGGGAGCGGGCAGCAATTCCACCGACACGGCAATAAAACTCTCTAAGGATGCAATGAAAGCCGGAGCCGACGGACTGCTTCACGTAACTCCCTATTACAACAAACCCACTCAAGAGGGGCTGTTCAGACATTTTCTGGCCATATCGGAAATGGTCGATATCCCCATAATCTTGTACAATGTGCCTTCCAGAACCGGCGTGAACATGAAGGCTGAAACGGTGCTGCGCTTGTCTTCGTGCAAAAATATCGTGGGCGTAAAAGAGGCCTCCGGCGATATCTCGCAAATATGTCAGATAATATCCGGCGCACCAAAAGATTTTTGCATTTTTTCTGGCGAAGATGCGCAAAATCTCGAGATCTATCGGGCGGGCGGAAAAGGCGCTATATCGGTAACCGCCAACGTCGCACCAGAAAAGGTGGCCTTGGTGTGGGATCTGCATATAAGCGGAAATGCAGACGGCGCACTAAAACTTCAGACCGAAATTCAGGATCTTAATAAATCGATGTTCATCGAGACCAATCCAATCCCGGCAAAGACCGCGCTGTTCCTTATGGGAAAAATACATGAGGAGTTTCGTCTGCCCATGACTCCCATGAGCGGCGAAAACCGCGAGAAACTCACACAAGTTCTTTCAAAATACGGACTCACGAAATGATAAAAACGATAGTCACAGGCGCAAAGGGTCGCATGGGTTCCTTCATAGTCTCGCTTATAGGAAACGATCCTTCCTTTGAACTTACCGCCGGAATAGACATTGAAGACAATCTCGCCGACTTCATAGAAAACTGCGATGTAGTAATAGACTTTTCAGCGCCGTCATCTTCGGCTGAAAACGCAATCTTGTGCGCCAGAAATAAAAAACCCATCATTATAGGCACCACGGGGCTTAGCAACGCGGAGGAAGGTGCGATAAAAGGAGCGTCAAAAGATGTGGCCATAGTTTATTCGCCCAACATGAGCATAGGTGTGAATGTAATGCTAAGGCTTATACGCATAGCCACCCAGACCCTTGGCGAGAACTACGATATCAACATCGTAGAATCGCATCACCTGATGAAAAAGGACAGACCCAGCGGAACGGCAAATAAAATGGCGCAGGTGATCTTGGAAGGCTTAGGCGGCAACAAGGAAGTATCCCATTACGAGGAAGCAATGGCCAAGCGCAAGGTCGATGATCACAGCATAAGGATATGTTCCATACGCGAAGACGAGGTGGTGGGCGATCATGAAATCGAATATCGGGGAACAGGCGAATCCATAAAAATATCTCATCACGCATCAACGCGAAAGATATTCGCCGAAGGTGCAGTACGTGCCGCCAGCTGGATAATAGACCGGCCCGCCGGACTCTACACCATGGAGGACGTACTTTTTTTGAAAACTTGCGCATAAAACACCCTGAAAAACCTAAAAATCACTGTTTCGGCGACGTCCATGCGAGCCCCTCTAAAGATTTCACACCTCTAAAGATTTCACACCTCTAAAGATTTCACACCTCTAAAGATTTCCTTGTAGAGACTATCTTGTATGCTATAGAGCACAGCAGATTATGATGAGGTTTATCTTAATAGCCGTTTTGGCGTACGTCCTCTACCGTCTTTGGAAGAAGGCAGGCCGAAAACCGCAGGCATCGATAAAGAAAAGCATATCGGCCGGCGAAATGGTGGCGTGCTCCAGATGCGGAACTTTCATTTTGGCAAGCGAGGCAAAGCAAAAAAACGGGGATTTTTTCTGCAGCGAAAGCTGCCTGAACGGAAATTGATTTTCAAAATCACCCAAGGAGGCAAGAAAAAATGAAGATTTTTATCGACACGGCCAATATCGAGGAAATACGCGAGGCGAATACAATGGGCATCTTGGACGGCGTTACGACCAACCCGTCGCTCGTCGCAAAAACCGGCAAGACCTTTTCCGCGGTGATAAAGGAAATATTAAAAGAGATACCAAATAAGCCGGTCAGTCTTGAGACCACCGCCTTGGATGCCAAGGGGATGATAGATGAAGGAAAAAAACTCGCCGATCTGGCCCCAAACGTGGTTTGCAAGATTCCCTCCACAGTCGAAGGACTCAAAGCGATCCGGGCGCTGGCTAATATGAGCATAAAGACCAACGCAACCCTTTGCTTTTCGCCAAACCAGGCAATGCTGGTTGCAAAGGCCGGAGCCACCTACGTAAGTCCCTTCGTGGGGCGGCTAGACGACATCTCCCAGCCGGGCATGGGCCTCATATCCGAAATAGTCGGCATCTACGACAATTATGATTTTACTACCGAGATAATCGTAGCGAGCATTAGAAACCCGATACACGTCGTCGAATCGGCGACAATGGGCGCGGATATTTGCACAATACCGCTTTCTGTCATCAAGCAACTAATGAACCATGCCCTCACCGACCTCGGCATAGAAAAATTCTTGAAGGATTGGGAAAAGGTGCCAAAATAATCCGCTTTTTCCCGAATGAAAAAAAAGTTCGGAGGAAGATATGGCCTTCATAAACGACAACAGCAAAGAGATAAACTGCAAGATCGTCTATTATGGCCCACCCCAGTGTGGAAAATCGACGAGCCTTCGCTACATTTACGATGTCGTGCGAAAAGGCGCCAAGGGCGAGATGATTTCCTTAAGTCAGGAAAACGACAAGACCTTGTTTTTCGATTTTGTACCGCTGTCGCTTGGCAAAATACGAGGCTACGACATAAGACTTCACCTCTACACCGTACCCGGCGATGTCGGATATCAGCAAAGCCGCCAGCTGATTTCAAAGGGAGTGGACGGCATGGTTTTCATGGCCGACTCGAGACTTGAGATCATGAACGACAACCTGGGAGCACTTCGGGGTCTTAAAGAAATTTTAACCGGTGACGGACTCGGATGGGGGAACATTCCTGTCGTGTTACAGTATAATAAAAGAGACCTTCCAAATGCCATTCCCGTGAAAGAACTCGATGTATATTTAAATTCCGAGGGCTTTGAAACGTTCGAGACCATTGCCACCGAAGGCAGAGGCGTTTATGAAGTCTTCTCGGCGATCTCCAAGACGGTGCTAAAAACTCTTTAATGGGGGATCTCTAAGAACCACTCATCAGCTCGCGTTACCCCATTTTATTGCCCCATCCCAAGCATCTTCTTGAAGATTTCAAATTTATCGCCGGCCCATTCCCAACCCGACCATCTTTCCACGAGATTCATATCCACTTCGTTTTTCGAAGCGACGGCAATGGCGTCCTTTAGGGCAGATTCGCTTCCGAAACGGTAGTACATCGACAACCTCTGGCGGACGCAATCGGTAGGATTGAGCATTCTAAGTTCTCCCTTGCCGGATTTAAACAGATGAATATTTTCCACCATCGCGTCACCCACGACCACCGGAGGCGGCATAAAACTCACCTCGTATTCAAGCGCTTTGTTCCCGAAAGTCCGGTGTACAAGACAGGTAAAACCAAGGCTTCGCATAACCGCCTCTATCCTATCCACGAGATATTCGCTTATGACAAAATCAAGGGATTTCGAATCCACAAGCCCCTCTGAATATATTGCGGCACAGGCTTTCCCGGTAAGTACTGGATCAAAGCCCATAGCGGACAGATGAGAACAGATGATCGTTGCAACGCTTTTTATATTCGATTTTTTAGGAATGTTTACCTTGGAAATCTTTTGGGTCCGGCCGACCACCCGCGCGCGCGCCTTGGTGGCCGAAGTTTTCGAAAAGGCGCCGGTGGTATCTTTCGATTTTCCGGTACGCAATTTTACCGGCCTTGTTTGACCTGCCTTCGCCGTTTTTGAAAATGTTTTTTTAGCAGAGGTTTTTTTAGCGACCATTTTCTTTTTTTCTTTCAGGACGACTTTTTTCTTTGCGATTTTCTTTTTCGTGACAGCCTTTTTCTTTGCTCGTTTTTTTGCCAGATTTTTCATTGTTTTCTTTTTCATGGCACGCCTCTTTTTTTTAAAAATTATCGCATCTAGCCTATCATCGATTCTATTCGCTCAAAAAGCGCCTTCTTAACAATAGGCTTTTGCAAAAATTCCACCCGTTTTTCGATCTTTCTAAAACCCTCAAGAAATTCAGGGCCAAGAACGCTGACCACTATTATGGGAAGGTCCTTCGTTTCAACAACGCTCTTTAAATAAACAAACAGCGTGTCACCCGACATCGGTTCCATTATTATATCCATTACAACGAGATCAAACTCGCATTCATCGAGCTTTCTTATGGCTTCTTGCCCGTCACTGACGATGGTTATTTCGTAGGCCGGTTCGTTTTCAAAGTAGGACTCATATATGGTTTGCATGTCCTCCTGATCCTCAACTATGAGTATTCTATTTTGTTTCGACATGAGCCCCTCCTGATTCTGCAGGAATTTCAATAACCACAGTTACGCCTTTTCCTTTTCCCTCCGAAAATATTTCGAAACTTCCGCCCATCCGGCAGGCGATTTCGGAGCATATGGAAAGACCAAGCCCTATGCCGGGAACCGCCGGATTTACCCGGAAAAACTTCTGCTTCACCATGCCAACGTCGGCTGCGGAAATACCGCATCCTGTATCCCTAACCTTAACCTCGACAACATTGCCTTTTCGTTTTGCAGAAATGTATATTTCGCCGTCACTCGTAAACTTCACGGCATTATCCATTACGTTTCTAAAAAGCGTTTTAAGATCTCCGATGTCGGCTATTGCTGCATCCGCATCCGAAGCGATGTCTATTGTAACACCCAGGTTTTTCAGGGCCACCTGGTCCTCAAACTTGCTTGTGATCTCGTTTATGATGCCCGAGAGCGATACCTTTGATATCGTAGGCCCTCTCCCCTGAATAGCTATGGATTCGAGTATGTTGTCTAGATCGTTATTGAGTGTTTTGAGATTAAATCGCATCATCCCAAAGGATTTTTTAACCATGCCCCAGTTTCCGCTTTCTATTGCTATCCTCAACATCTCGTTTGCCATATCTATCATAGCAACCGGCGTCTTTATGGAATGGCTGAAATTTCTGACAAGCGAATCCCGGATTTGTTCGCTTTTTACCCTCTCGGTGACGTCTATGGTTATACCCCAATAGCCCGAAAGCCCGCCGCCCTTACCCACAACGGGTATGCCGCTTGTGGAAAGCCATCTCACCTCGCCGTTTTTGTGCAGGCTTCTGCTCATAAATTCGCGCATCTTTGCGCCGTCCCAGACATTTTTAAAGACCCGGCTTTTAAGTTCTTCCCGGTCATCGGAATGAAAAAGGTCATAGAAGTATTTTTTACCCACAACCTCCTCCGGTTTGTATCCCAGCATCTTCTCAACAGCGCTCCCCGAGTAGGTATAAAGCCCCTCCGTGTTAAACTCCCATATCCACTCGCGAAGCTCGTGCGCGAGGACGCGCATTCTTTCCTCGGAATTTATTTTCGCTATTTCCGCTTCCTTGGCCTCGGTAACATCGCGCGCAGTACATATAAAACTCCTGACCTTTCCGGAACTATCCCGGACTATTCTATGCCACCACGCCAAAAGCCTTTTCGCGCCGTCCCTCCTTCTCTGCCAATTTTCAAGATAGAGAACTCCGCTTGAACCATCAAGTATCGGACGCATGACCGTGCGTGGCGAAACCTCGCCTTCGAAAAACTCCAACGAATTTTTCCCAACGACCTCCGGGCCGAAAAAGACGTATGCGGCATCATTCGCCCAAGTATATATGAGATTTTCGTTCATCTCCATGATGATGTCGGGGACAAGAGCAAGTATTGCCTCGTATTTGGCCGAGAGGCGATCCACCTCGGAATAGACCTCTCTAAAGTGCGTCACGTCCTCGGCAACAATTAGATAACAAGCTCCTGCTGGATACTCACCTTCTACAAGCGAAATCTTGAACTGGCACATAAAATAATTTCCGTTTCGCTTTTTAACCCGAAATTCAAACCTGTTGACGGAATTATTTTTGAGTTCGCGCATCACATACTCGAAGTCATCGGCGGCCATCAGGACTCTTGAGACTTTCTTGAGAAGCACGTCATTTGCGGAAACAAAACCGTAAATTCCGGCAAGAGCGTCATTCGCCAGAAGTATAGTTCCGGAATCATTCACGATGGCACAGCCGTCTATCATCGAATCTATCGTCTGCCTGACATCCGGGACCAGGATCTTGTTTTTTATTTTTCTTTTAGACATCCGCTCCCCGCAAAAAAAATCGACGACCTCCGCATGGTATTGATAATCGGCTTTTTTTGCAAGGAAATGAAGGATTTGCGCGATAGCTGGAGAACAAAGTCGGTTGGATTATTCTTCCAAGGCTTGGCATCTTTTGATACCGGAATCTATATGCTCGTGATACGCCGGGTCGGCCCTGACAAACCGTTTTTTAAGATCACGATATATTCGAAGCGCGTCTTCGCAACCCTGATACAGCTCCACCATCTTCGCATATTCAATTTCGTTTTCGACCTGTGCGGAATCGGGTTTTTCGGCTCGGGAAGGCTCATCGTTGAAATCTTCACCTGCCGGCCTTGCCCACCTGCCGTCAAGATAACTCCAATACTCTGCGATGCTATTTTTTTCCGGTTTGTAAACGGCGGCTGCATATTGCGGAGGTGAAGCCATAACGTCAGCATAACCTGAGCTTTCTTTCTCGAAGGATGCCGGCACCGGCTCATCTTTCAAGTTATCACCCCACGATCTGTAAAAATAGATGGCAGCAAATACTGCAGCTGCAAACAAAATCGCCGCGACTATTGCCCCCGGAATAGGCCTTTTGTTGATTCGCAACGCAAAGGTGCGACTCGCTAAAACGATCGCCTCACCATCTTTTAAAATGCCCTTTTGAGAACACATGTATATCTGCGCTTGTGAGGACACCGCTTCGTATTGAAAGCCTCCCCGGCGCCGGGAAAAAACCATATAGACGACACCTGAAAGATCCGGGTAATCCAAAAGTTGAGCGTGAAGTTCAACACCAGAAATACACAGATAGAATTTCCTGCATCCCGCAACCCTTACAGATGAAACTGCCAGACCGGTTTTGATATCGACAAGACTTACCTTCATGAAACACCCTTTTGGCAAAACACCATGCGTAATAAACATTCCGGAATCACACCCAAAAAGAAACCGTCTGGAGCGTTTCTTATAGTGCCTATCCACACCCGGCATCCGCGAAATACCTGCCAAAAAGCACATGCCCCATGCCTTCTAGCCGAGATGACCGAACCAAGGGCCGCCCGGGAAAGTTCCTCAGGCAAGATATCTATAAGATGAAGCTGATGCTCCATAGGCACATAACCCGGGCCGTCATGCCCAGCTGTCTGAAAACTAAATGCCGGACCGGAAAACTCTAAGACGCTAAAGTCTCGGCCCAACGCACAAACTGAAAACCCCAACTCCAAAAGGGCCTCGCCGATAGACGAAAACCTCGCATCACCTAAGGAGCGCATCGACACCCCCTTGCAGATACCTAACGACCAGCGGACCAAAGACCACGAGGATCGTAGAAGGCATGATAAAAAAAACGAGCGGAACGAGAGCCAACTGCGAGTTCCGGCCGCCTTTTTTGAGGGCAAGCATGATCCTTTTTTGCCTGAGTCTTTTGGCCACATCCTCTAAAATATCCGCAGTTCCAGAACCCATACGGTCGGCCCCTATTACAAAGGAAAGTACGCTTCTAAAATTCGCAGACGGAGTGCGCCGGGAAATGTCTTGCAGCGCCTCCTGCCTTCCCAGACCTGCCGCCATGAGCCTTGAAAGCCCGGCTATGTCGTCTCTTAAAGCCCCGCTTCCAGCCACGACGCGCGAGCGAATAATCGATTCAATGATGTCAACGCCTGAACGCGCAAGCAGCGATGCCATATCGAGCAAATCCGGAAGATATTTTTCCGTATCGGCCGTCCTCTTTTTTATCCTTTCGCCGGGAATGATTATCGCGATGGACAGCGCGACAATCGTTCCAACAATAATCGACGAAAAAACGGCAAAACCTGCTATGACGATGCAAAACAAGATGGCCAAGATCATGAGAACAATCGAAAATGCGACATACATCCGCGCCGTATAGAACCTGCCCAAACCCGAAAAATCCATAATCCTTTCAAGCTCGTCCATTTTCCACGTAAACGCCGAAAGAAATTTCTCAGCACGCATGGCCGGCAGATAAAATAATTTCAAAACTGCGGGGAGCCCTAAACATTCTTCGGAAATATTTCTTGATATATCTATTTCACGCGCAAGGTTTTTAAGGACGCCTGATACGCATAGCCCCCAGACGAACACGAAAAGCATGAACAGAAAGCGAAAAATCAATCATCCTCCTTAAAAAGTTTTTTAAGAGACAAAAAACCCAAAAGCTGCAGGACAAAGGCTGCTGCTAAAATAGCCCTGCCCGACCTGAAATTTAAAAGAGGTGAAACGTAATCGTAGTGTATGAGCGAAAGGGCCATGAGCATAAGCCAAGGCATGGCCCCAAGAATTACGGCCTGATATTTGTTCTGCGCGTTTTGCGCATCTATTCTGCCGCGCACCTCTATCCTTGCGGCGGAAATTTCGGCTATTTTTTCTATCATCTCCGACATGCTGGCTCCGGCCGCTCGGAGCGCTATTGTCGATTCCACAAATATGAGGATTTCTCGTTCGGGGACCCTTTCGCCAAGGACCTTGAGCGCGGAAGACATATCGACGCCTGACGAAGCGAGCCTTGACACCATGCGCGCTTCCTCCCCAAGAGGTCCGGTTGTGTCATCAGCCGCCATCGCAATCGCCTTTTGCAGCGAGGCGGAGGCCCTAAGCGCCTGCGCCGTCTTGCAGAGAAATTCCGGAAGTGTCTCGGCACATAAGCGGCACCTGCGCCTTTTAAAAAATTTGGAGGTCATCTTTAAAATACGCTCTCTCATTAAAACCCCCGATCATCTCACGTTGTCGCGAAGAAGGCCCTAATGACCGGCGTGGAGATCCTGTCGCAAATGAAAATTCTCTAGACACCTAGGCGACATGCCCGTCTTTACGATGCCCCCTGTCGGCGAATCGTACCGCCAAAGCTCCTGCATGCATATAACGCCCCCTTCCCTTCCGGTTATTTCAGATATCTCGCTTACGAACCTTCTTCCATGCATTCCTCTGGAAAGCTGAACAATTATCCTGATCGATCTGGCTATCTGTTCCCTTATGCCATCTTCAGGCAGTCCCAGTGCGGTCATCATGAGCATGGTTTCGATACGCAAAAGGGCGTCTCTTGCAGAGTTGGCATGGACGGTTGTCATTGAGCCTTCGTGGCCTGTATTCATCGCCGAGAGCATGTCAAGCACCTCGGCACCCCGGCATTCGCCGACTATTATTCTGTCCGGGCGCATCCTAAGCGCGTTTTTCACAAGATCCCTTATCGTGACTTCCCCGGTGTGTTCGGCGCTCTTCGGCCGGGCCTCGAGCCTTACGATGTTGTCGTGTTCTATACAAAGCTCGGCGGAATCTTCTATGGTGATTATTCTTTCCTCGCTCTGTATTTCTCTTGCCAGAGCACCCAGAAGCGTCGTCTTGCCCGCCCCCGTTCCGCCCGAGATAATCATGGAACACTTAGCCCTTACGGCAGAGCTCAAAAATTCCGCCGCATCCTCCGGAAGAAAATTTTGATCTACAAGCGCGGAAATGGAATCGATTCGTTTTATGAATTTGCGTATGGTAAGCGATGGACCACCGAGACACACCGGTTCTATCACCGCATTTAGCCTCGAACCGTCAGCAAGCCGGGCGTCCACCATCGGCGAAAGTTCATCGATCCTGCGGTTCACGCCAGATACCAATCTGTCTATGGTGGAGAGGAGATGTTTGGAGTCTCTAAACCCCATTTTCACCTCGCACATGCTTCCCGCCTTTTCGATAAAGATCCTCGATGGACCGTTGACCATAATCTCGCTTACCTCGGCATCCTTCATCAGACTGTCTATGGGTCCAAATCCGTTCAGTTCAGCCCATACCCCGGAGCATACCTCTCCTTCCCTACAAGGTTCTCCGCCAAGCCCCATGGATTCAAGTTCGAGCAAAACTCTGCGCGTCACAAGCTCCCTGTCCGAGGCACATTCGGCAAGAAATGCCGGGGCATCCCTTATTTTTGCAAGCACAGCATCCACCGCCGACGGAACCTCGTATGTTACAGGACGGCAATCGCCTGACTCTTGGGTTTTGGATAATCTCGAGATTATGCCCCGGGCATCGTCGGCAAAACCCCAGCAGGCGACATTGAGCCTTTTTGATATTCCGCCACCGATCTCCGCTCCTACTCCATTGTGCACAAAACCGATTCGTCTGCCGTCTTTTATAATTCCGAAAATTTGCGCGGCGGTTTTTGCAAAAGATCGCCAATCGGTTTTTGCGCATAAATCCACGACCAGCACAGCGGCGGCGATTTTTTCAAAAAGTCCTGCTGAAGATGCCGAACCTGCGGCATCGCAAACTATCACCGGCGCCGCAAATTTTCCCATGATCGCATCAAAAACCCCGGTGTCGATATCGTCCGCGCAAAACCCTATGCGAGGCAGGCCGCTTACTGCATCGGCCGCGTACGAAGCTATTTCAGAGGTGCCGAGACAGCCTATCAGGGACGAAAGATTTGACGCCTGCCGGATGACGCCTTGACAATCAAACATGAGAACCACCGACGACAGCCCTTCACTTTTAAAACTCCCGGCGATATCGACCGCAGCCTTCTCACCAAGCGCAAAACCGCCGCAGGCAACAACGCCCACCGGGGCATATAATTTCGTCATCTGCTTATCTGACATATTTGTTTTTTCGCTTTCCTAGATTCACTGTTTTCGAAGGGACCTTGCCTTCCATGATATTTTTTTCGCCGGCGCTCTTCATTTTTGAAAGCTCCACTTCCATAGCCGCCTCCATGGCCTCAAATTCGCTCAGAGCGCCTGCGGCATCATTGATCTTTTCAACTTTTCGAGGCGTAACAAAGATCACGAACTCAGATTTATTCGATTGAAAATCCTTTGAAAGAAAAAGCGTGAAGAGCGCCGAGGTTGAATCGATTCCCTGCGGGAACCTGTTTTTAACCTTAACATCCCCTCTCCTTACTATATTTCCAATGACGATGCTTTGTCCGTAAGGACAAACGGCGGTGGTGGAGACTGTGTTCGTATCCACTGCTCCGCGAAGATCTCCGGAAGGCGAAGACAGGGTGGCGGAAAGCTTTATATCTACTCCTCCTTTAACCACTACGGGCTCGGCCGATATATCTATGCCGACCTTTTTGAAGCGAACGTCCTCTCCTTGATAGTAGGGCACCTCGGTCCCGCTAAATATCTCGGCCTTTTCGCCGCTCTTAACTATTATGGACGGATTTTCGATCACCCTTCCGTCGCCCCTTTCGTTTATCATCCTGAGCTTGGGCGCGAGTTGCAAAACAAAACCGAGAATGGATTTTCCAAAATCACCAACCTGAGAAAACATTCCGGAACCGCCGTCTGACGCTCCTCCGGCACCAGAAGGAAAGGAACCCGGCGCCCAGCTAACACCCATCTGTTTCAATGCGCCCTTCTTCACCTCCATCATATGAAAGACGAGTTCTATCAGCTCACCATCCCCAACACGCCTTCCGGATTCTTTTACCTCCAGGAGATCTATTATTTCAGGATAATAGAGTTTTGCCACTTCCACGGCCCTCTTTCTATCAGCCGACGAATATACAACTCCCGTGAGCATCACTTTATCTTTTACCACGCCCACAAAAACTCCGGGCACATCGCAATGCTTTCTTATGGTCGAGGCTATCGCGCTCATCACCTTTTCCGACATGTGCGTCCGGTTTTTTACGGACGGATTTTTAGCCGCAAGTTCCGCGATTCGCCTGTAATCTTCAGGATCTAAAATCTGTCCTCCTATCTCTATTCTTCCCTGCTCAATGCCCACATCAAGCCCGCGAATATTGCCGAACTGGCCCTCTATCTCCGAGAGCATCTCCTTTAAGGTCGTCGAAACCACCCTGACCAGAAATTCTTCCCGTTTGAGTCCTTTGGCGTCCCAAAGCGTGATCGTGGTCTCACCGCCATCTTTCGCATTTATGTAGATCGAGGTCCTCTCCCGGCCCACCACGTAATCGCAAATTCTGGGATCGGCCACAGCGACATCACCTATCTGATATTCCGTAGAGATGGTCTTTGACTGACCGCTTATAAGAACCTGAGAATCTATCGCCGCATGAGCCATAGCTGCTACGAACGAAACAGCGACGATGCCTACGGCACCTATCGCTAATTTATACCTGACGACATAACTCATGTGCCTGCAGCACCTCCGAATGAAGGTTCGCAAAGTTATTACGATTTCAAAATTCATCTGGATTTCCCCCGGTATTCGCGAAATTCTTTTCTTAAAGGAACAAAACCTTCATGACGCCCCGCGACGCTAAGGACCGTGGTAGGCTCTGGAGATGCCGGAAGGTTAGTTTCTTCCCGGCCGCGTATCGCAACCGAAACTTCTCCGTAACGCCTAGCAAATATCACATCTTGGGCGGCCTTGGGCGTTAGAAGAAACGTGATCGTCGATGACCTGCCAAACGCGGAATCAGAACCCACGAGGGCGGCAAGACCGCGTGGAGAACCGGAAGTTTTCAAAAGCGGCGCGCCCAGGTATTCGCCATCGACGGCCATCACCATGACGTTTTCGGCTATAGTTATAGCGGCGGTTTTCACGCCAACGACATCGGCAACATCTATGGTAGCGATGACATCCACAAAATCGCCGGTCGCAACCGTAGCGCTTTCATAAACGGAAGGATCCAGTCTCACGCTCACGGCCCTTAAACCCTTTGGCACCATGGCTGCCACACCGGCACCGTGCCCCACCGCCGCAAGATGATGCCGTTTAATCTGCGAACCCTTTGGAGCATCGACGATAAGAGTCATTCCCTTTGCCTTATCCGCATCGATCAAATGTGAAGGACCTGCATAACGTCGCGGAATTTTCAATACCTCCACGTCATCCCGGGTGATATTGTCACCTCTCCTGAGGTCTCTTGCGGAAACGACAACGTCCACGGGATCGGCCATAAAAGAAACTTCTTTTTCACGACGATCCAGATAGGCCGATGCCATAAGAACCGAAATGATAGCGAACGCTATCGAAGAGAGCAGCTTTCTCCTGCCCAAGACTTCCCTAATCTTCGCAAATGCTAAACGGAACATTCCATCCTCCCGAAAAATTCACCTGTTCTATGCACGGCCTCTTAAAACCGTCGGAAGCTGCCGCGATTTCCCACACCGCTATCCTTTCCAAAATTGATACCCGGGAAGAAATCGCTACGATCACACCGCTATGAAGCTCCCGGCCAAGCCAGATCAGCGTCATGAAAAACAAAAGTACAATCGGCAAGACGGCCACAAACTCCACCGCGGCCAGCCCCCGTTTCCCTCTAATTGAGGCTTTGCAAGGGAATCGAAGCGCTGTGATAGAGATGATCATAAACCCGGTCCTCGGCATCGTAGCGGCATCTTTCGATATCCGGCGCGGCATGACATTCCAGGGAACCCCCAAACGCCTTGGCTGCGGAAAAAGCCATCGCATATGCCAGCTGTCCGGACCGATGAGCGATGAGCGGAACCACCTGCTTTTTCGCAAAAACGGCGATCCACGAGTCCGGCCTCCTTATCTTTCTTATGAAGCGAAGCGCGTTGTAGGACGAGGATTCCCATGCCTCTGGATCCACAAACGAATTTCCGGTTATGAAATCGAAACCAAGCTCGGACCACTGATCAGGAAGGCTGTCTGTCGAAAGGACTATTTCAGGTGAAGTCTCCACAACGCCTTCGTGTTCACCGATGAGCGAGGATAGCGAAAGTTGGGCGATGCTCCGTGCCCTAGGCATCATGGCAGAACGCAACGATTCCATCTCTGAAAGTATCCCTTCTTTCACCCGGGCGTATTTTGAGATTCGCTGCTTTGCCGCATCTAGGTTCTGCTGACTGTCCTTTGTCAGATCGCGGCCCAGTTCAAGATAGGCAAGGTAGAGTTCCCGGTTGAGATTGGCTATGCGGTTTAGGGAGTCTGCCATAGCAGCCGCCCCGGCCTTGACGGCTACATCCGCTGCGGATTGGAGCCTGATCTTCGATATCGAGACGACGCCGATCCACAAAACGCCTGCGATAAGCGCTATGAAAAGCGGGATCATCATCATAAAAAAAGCCGCGGCGACGCCTCTTGGATTTTTTATCAGCGATATCCGCATAAGCGTATATTCCTTCCATCAAGACAGTATGGTGAAGGCGTGTCGCCTCCGTTTAACATTTCATCTACAGACTCAAGTGACACCGCGGGAGCTATGGGAGCGCTCCTCGAAATCATAAACGTCCCGGCAGGAGTTCCGGAAGACGACCGGGCAGTTGCCACGCCTACATCTGTAACGCCTGGTTTAGACGGTACGTTCGAAGAAATTCTATCCACGCGCAAATTCCGTAAAAACCCCGGCGCCAGGGATGCGTAAAGAGCCAAAGGCGGATTGTCTTGAAAGTTACCGTAGTCCCTAGACGCCTCGAACGCCGCGACCGATAAAACAAAACCCTTGATACACATGATGGCAAGACAGGCAAAAGAGATCACGGCCCCTACAAACATCGGCAGCAAAAAACCAAACTCGACCGAGACATTGCCCTTTTCGCCTTTCATCGCATCTCCTTTCATGGCGCAGACATGTTCTGATTTGTCGAAAGCCATCCGGCGACATTTTGGGCAAGTGCGGCCACCGCCTGATTGAAGACAGGAACGAACCTGCTCGCCGCAGCCACAAGCCCCAAAACGATAACCGCGAGCACGAGCATGTATTCGGTGGCCGACTGCCCTTTGCCATTCCGAAGCAACTTGAATATCGATTTCTTCATGCGAATTTGACATTGCATGGCGCATGCCAAAACAAGGCTCCATAAAAATCAGGGCCTTGAAGATTTCCAAGCTATTTTTGCCGCAGCGTTTTTAAGCAACAAACATCGTTTACGGTCGGCCGGGATGGAGAAAACTCGCATTATTTTCTTATTTTTTCTTTCTGGACAAAGCACTCTAAGTAATTATATCTGTAAGGAAATTTGATCCTAGGCCCAGATGAAAACTTGAAGTTTTCAAGAAAAGTATCCAACAGATGAATCGAAAATAAAAAGGAATAAAACTTGGCGTAAGCCCTTCGACAAACTCAGGGCAAGCCAAATTTCGGAGGGGTGGCAGAGTGGCCGATTGCGGCAGTCTTGAAAACTGTTGATCCTTCACGGGATCCGGGAGTTCGAATCTCCCCCCCTCCGCCAGATAAAGATTACGGGGACAAAGTTTACAGGGGGCTTATATTATCAACAGTCTCATAAACTGTTCATAATAAGTCCCCATTTTTAGCATTAATCGCAACAAGGAGAAACCTTTCATGAGATCGTTGCCGATATTTTTGCTCATCTGTTCTAATTTGTTTATGACCTATGCGTGGTACGGGCATCTGAAAGATATGAGGGGAAAAGCTTTGTTATTTGCAATTCTTGTAAGCTGGGGGATAGCCTTTTTCGAGTATTGCCTCCAAGTACCAGCCAACAGAATCGGCTTTCAATATTATTCGCTCGGACAATTAAAAGTACTACAGGAAGTAATCACGATGTCTGTCTTTGCCCTCTTCTGTGTCTTCTATATGAAGGAACCTTTGAAACTAGATTTTCTATGGGCTGGAATCTGTCTTATTGGCGCTGCCTATTTTATGTTCAGGGGTGCTGGCGTACAAATTCCCGTGCTCGAATAATTCCAACAGGAATTCGTGGTGGCTTACTGAGCGATGAAAAATGGAGCGGTTCCCGAATCCCGGTGTCTCTGTGATATCCGAGGGGGTTCGTACTTCGGGTAGCTTCACGTTCGACACGCCGCTGTTGAGTAGCGACTGCGCTTTGGGCAAACGCCGCGATTACAGCGGCGGATGTCCACAGGGAGTCAGCAGCCCCGTGAAGCAATTACGGATGCGACGAACGAAGGACTTCGGAGAGGGCTTTCGTTTGCTATTTCGAAATTCTTCATATTTGGAATCCGACTGGATTGTCTGAAGAAAGTTGCAGTTTAATAACGAGTTAGTCCATTTACTCCGTCCCTTTTTGCTCCGGAACCGAGAGGTCACGATTTTAGATCTGTTTCGCTGTTCAAGACATCAACATAATCTTTATACATGAATTTTCGATCTCTTTTTCGAGCTGTTGATTCAATGAGGATTTCAAGATTAGTCAGTTGTGATACTGCTTTGATCGCTGTTGGTTTTGTAACTTTCAACAAAGAGGTGACTTTCGATATTTCGACAACGGGATGATTTGGCAAAAGTTCCATAAGCCGAATAGCTGGCACTGTACTTTTGGAAAAGGATATGATTTTCTTGCGATCCCGCTCAATAATCTGGAAGATTTTTTTGGCGGCCTCAGTTGCTTCATTTGCAATGGTAATTACTCCCTCAAGATAGTAAATAATCCAGCTCTCCCAATCACCATCAATTCTCACCGTGTTAAGTTTGTTGTAATATTCATCCCTATATCTTTTAAAATATAAACTCAAATAAAGAAGCGGAGATTTTAAAAGATTCCAATGTTGAAGAAGTAAAGTTATAAGCAATCGCCCAAGCCTGCCATTGCCATCTAAAAATGGATGAATTGTTTCAAACTGAGCATGAACAATTCCGGAACGTATCAGGGGATGAATTTCATCTTCTGCATATAAATACTTTTCAAGCTTATCCAAACATGAATTCATTTCTTTCGGTGGCGGAGGAACAAACCGCGCATTTCCAGGACGCGTTCCACCGATCCAGTTTTGGGAAGATCTAAATTCTCCCGGATTTTTATTGGCCCCTCTTACACCTTCCATCAAAACCTTGTGCATATTTTTGATTAAACGCAGAGATAGCGGAATACCTTTCTTAGATTTGATTTCGTCTATAGCTAGATAAATGGCGTTCAAATAATTACACACCTCTTTAACATCCGGCGTTTGTATTTTTTCATCTTCATGCGAAAGCAAATCAATAAGCGTTGCCTGTGTACCTTCAATTTGGGAAGAGACAACGGCCTCTTTTCTTACAAAGCCATAGATAAACCACTCGACATTTGGAACCATCTGTGACGCAAGATTCAAAAGCTCAATTTGCTTGAGTGCTTTTTCGAGAAGTTCTTTTGTACTCTGATTTATTTCAATTGATGGTTCTGGAGGTAAATCATTTGGCACAAAGGCCTTAACCTCTTCTCCAAGTGTTGACGTAATAACATATCCACCTGATTTTCTTTTCATAGCCCACCTCTTAATAAAGTATTGTTTACTATCTTGAATGGAAAGTAAAGCTAAATTTACCAACCTGTCCAAGCAGTAAATACGCCGTTCCTTTGGTCCCTGAGTAAAAAGGGACGGAGTAATGTGTGTAACTGCTCGATATACATAAGTTTCGCTGTATCAAATTGCTGCCGACCGACACATTTCGATATAGTAACAGTCCTCTTCGGCCACTTTCCCATAAAAGCCCCCTTGTAATATGTTATGGCGAATTACTTCATAAAGAATGTTACCGAAGGAGGGATTTAAAAAGGATTAATTTTACCTGTAGAACGCATGAATTTCATCATACGCTCTACAGGGATTTGAAGGTTAATAATTTTTCACGATCACACTGAAAGATAGGCGGACGGAAATGCAGCGTAGAAAGCTGCGGCCGTGGAGAGATGCTCTACCGGCGTCCACTCGTTGGGGGCATGGGCCTGTTCTTCAAAACCGGGACCGAACCCCACACAAGGTATCGCGTGCATACCCATGATGGCGATGCCGTTGGTCGAGAAGGTCCACTTATCGACTAACGGCGCCTTAGCGAATACCGATTCATATGCAGACACTGCGGCTTTAACCGATGGGTGATCTTCGGGAGTAACCCATGTCGGAAAATAGGATTCCATCTCATAAACTTTTCCGGTATAAGCCGGTTTTGCATATTTCGGAACGATGACATCTCCTTTTATTTCACCCATGGCACGTCTTATCTCGGCTATGGCGCTGTCTTTCGTCTCACCTTTTGTAAGCCTTCTGTCTAGATGTATCATGCAGCCGTCTGGTACCGCGCAAAGCGACGGCCCAATCGAATCGATATTGCTCACCACAACGGTTCCTTTGCCGAGGAAATTTTCACGATCGGGTTTGAGCCCGGCGTTGAGAGCCTCGATATTAAGGACGATACGAGCCATCTTATAGATGGGATTATCACCGCGCTCGGGCGCCGAGCCATGCGCGGACAACCCGCGAACGGCAACTTTCATCTCCATGCGTCCGCGTTGGCCGCGATATATACGAAGACCGGTTGGCTCGGTTATCACGCATACGTCGGGTTTTATTTTCTCTTCTCTTATGAGATAGTCCCAGCAAAGGCCGTCGCAATCCTCCTCCATGACGGTTCCTGTCACCAAAAGCGTGTAGTCGCCATCAAGCCCCAGCTCTTTGATAATCTTTCCCGCGCACACCATGGAGGCCATGCCGCCTTTTTGATCGGCCGTCCCCCTGCCCCACACCTTGCCGTCTTTCACATGCCCGTCGAAGGGATCGAACTTCCAGAGGTCGCGAGTACCCACATCCACTGTATCGATGTGGGCATCCATGGCGATTATCTTTTTGCCTTTGCCTATCCTGCCGATTATTGAACCAAGACCGTCGGTCCTGACTTCATCGAAGCCTACATCCGTCATTTCCTCGCCTATTCTCTCCACAACGGCCCTCTCGTCTCCGGAAAGAGACGGAATGGAAACTATGTCCGCAAGAAATTTTGCCGTGTCGGCCTCGTATGATTTCGCTTTTTCAAATATCGCGTTTTGGTTTTTCATTCTACGCCTCCCGTTTGATAAACTTTCCATGTCCCGGCTCTACCAGTATGCCATAAGATGAATCATAGACCGGCCTGCCCCGGCAGATCGTCTTTAAAACCTTTCCCTTAAACGTCCTGCCCTCGAAAGGAGTGAGCTTCCCCTTCGAATGAAGATGTGCGCCGGTAACCACCCACTTCACAGCCGGATCCACTATGATGATATCCGCATGCGAGCCCTTCGCGATCGATCCTTTTTTAGGGCTTAGGCCGAATCTTTTCGCGGCGTTTCCAGACGTCACCTCTAGAAGCCTTGCAAGAGACATCCTGCCCGAGAGATATCCTTCAGACAGCAGATATGCAAACATGAGTTCGGTGCCGGGCATTCCGGCATAGTCGGTCCAGATGCTGCCGGTGTTTTTTTCATTTTCACCTGCCGGTGCGTGATCGCTCGCTATGAAATCTATTCCTCCTTCTGCCAGAAGCCGCCATAGGATTTCCGAATCCCCGGCAGTCTTTACCACCGGGGCGGATTTGAGGATGGCACCAACCCTGCAAAAATCATCTTCGTTGAACGCAAGAAAATGGGCACAGGTCTCCATCGTAATATCAGCACCGGACATTTTTACATTTAGCGCCTCTTCGGCCCCGGCACCCGAGCCCACGTGGACGACATGAAGAGACGCGCCGGTCTCGGCAGCTATGGAAATGCCCTGTCTGATGCCGTCATGCTCTACGGGATCGCGCCTGGACTCACAATAGGCCCTGACATCGAAGCGCCCGCAGGTTTGCATCTCGGCGGTGATGCGTGCAGCCCTTTCCCGGTCCTCGGCATGAAGACCAACTAGCGCATCTATCTCTTTGGCAAAACGCATGACCTCGACAAGTTCCAGGGGAAAAAGATGCTCAAAGGTACGCATTCCGGATAGAAGATAGGTCTTGAAACCAACGACGCCGGCTTTCTTGAGCCCCTTCATTCGCCGCTGCCAGTCGCCACTCCTGAAAGAATTGCCGGAAACCCCTCCCCACAGCGCGAAATCTATTACCGACATCTTCTCTATTTCGGAAAGTTTTGTTTTCAGTTTTGCAGAATCGGTTACCGGAGGCATGCTGGTATCTGGCATATCTATAACACAGGTAACTCCACCCGCAGCCGCAGCCCTAGAGCCACAGGTGAAATCTTCACGATCGATATAGCCCGGGGTATCGAAATGAACGTGAGGATCTATCGCGCCCGGAAGCACCAAAAGACCGCGCGCATCTATGATCTCTTCGCAAGGCGCAATTGGAACATCTCCTTCCAATATTTCTGCTATCTTCTCGCCCTCGATTACGATGTGGACCGTCTTCGTATCGTTGCCTACGCCGGTCGAAATTTTTGCGTTTTTCAAAAGCATTTTTTTATATTTTCCTTCTTTCAATTATCGCCTTGTCGGTTGCGGCAATCTTTGCCTGCTGCGACTTCCAATATTCCTGGGAGCGCTGCGCACGCAATTCCTCCACCGTCTTGCCCTGCTGTTCAATCCAGGTATAGTATTTTAGGTTCGCCCAGCAGTCACGCGCGTGACGAGTGCCCTCGAGTATATAGTCCAGCCCTTGTCTATGAAAAATCGAGATGAGTCTTTTTTCAGCCTCCGCCTCGTCCATCCTGCCTAGCTTGTCGTTCATCTGCGCCAAGACGCTGTGATAGCGATCTATGGAATCTGTGGCAATGGTGAAAAGAATATCGCCCTTCCCAAAACCGTAAAACTTCGCGGCCTTTATAGCGCCCAGTATATTGCATATGCACGATATGCCGAAAATATCCTTCATGTCCTCGAGTTTTTTTCGGGAAACGCCGTATCTTTCAAGGACGCCAAGTCCCGCATCCTCATGGAGAAGCTGCATTCCCTTTTTTGAATCCCATTCATCTATGCAAAACATGGCATCCGTGTTGTCGGTGTTGTGTATCCAGGTAACGTGTTTGTCGCCTATGCCTTGAATGTCGTGTCCGCCAAAGCCGTTGGAATAGAGCGTGGGACACTGCACGGGCTCCAACCCGACCACGCGACAACCCGGATGCACTTCCTTCACGCGATCTCCACAGGCAATGGTTCCGGCGGAACCCATGGCAGATGTTATACCGGCAAATCGCGCACCTACGCCTTTTGTGCTTAACTCATCGAACAACTCCAAAAGCGTGTTGCCGGTAACATAATAATGAAAGCGGTAGTTGGCGAATTCTGCAAATTGGTTGACGATGATCGTGTTTGGCTCGCGCGCAAGCTCGTGGGTTTTGTCGTAGATCTCTTTGACGTTCGATTCGCATCCGGGCGTCTTTACGTATTTGGCACCGTACCACGTTATCTTGTCGAAGCGTTCCTGACTCATTTCTTCAGGCAAAATCACGAGAGAATCGTAATTCATCCTCTCGCCGACGTACGCCCCTCCCACCCCATAGTTGCCGGTGGACGGCCATACAAGGCGATGTTTGCCCGGCTCTATTTCTCCGGAAATCTGCTTCTCCACGGCACACGAATAGGTCGCTCCAACCTTGTGACTTCCGGTTGGAAAACCTTTTCCGGTTATCACGCAGATTTCGGCATCTATTCCGGTAATTTCCTTCGGTAAAACCACATGCCTGATATCGTCCACGGCATCGCGCCATGTGATATTGTAAAGATTAAGAGGAGAAAGAGGATCTCCGTTAAGAACAGCCAACGCATCTTTTCTGATTTTCTGTGGAAGCTTCGAAGGATGAAGCATCTCATCGAACGTCGGACCCCAAACATATTCTTTTGCCATCTATCCTCCCAAGGTTATCAAATTCTTTGCCAGAGTTTTTTAGCCAGCGCCCGGGCAACCTTCGCCAAAACCGCTTCATCAACACCCATAACTTCAAAATCCCGCATCAAAATCTTTCCGGCAACGATCGTCGTCCGCACCCGCGAATTGAGAACGCCGAACATGAAATGTCCAAAGGCGTTGTCTTTTGTAACGGGCGTAGGCGGGCTGCAATCGATTATGACGATATCGGCCGCAGCACCTTTTTTTAAAACACCGACTTCATAGCCAAACATTTTCGAAACAAATGCCGGCGCGGTTTGCCATACAGCATCGCGCATCTCGCTCCAAGCTGCCTGAGCGTCACAAGCTGCGGATTTGTGCAGCACCGAGGCCAGTTTGAGGTCATCTGCCACACCAAGGCTCATGCCGTCGGTGCCGATGATGAAAGGGACCCCTCTTTTTGCCATTGCCAGTACCGGAGAAACGCCTACCGCATTGTTGAGATTAGACAAGGGATTGTGGACTACGGTGACACCGCATTTTTTGAGGGTGGCGATATCGTTTTTCGTCACATGCACGCAGTGCACGGCAAGCGAGCCTTTTCGTAAAATGCCGGCCCTTACAAATCGCTCCACAGGCGTCATACGAAATTTCTTTTTTGTGGCCACGACATCCTCTAAACCTTCAGCCACGTGCACGTGCGCACCGACCCCAAATATATCCATCAATTCTCGGGCATCGTTTAACGTGTCATCTGAGAGGGTCATCGAAGCATGCAGCCCCACCATCCCGCGAAATAAAAACTCAGGATCTTCGATCGACTGATTTTTGAGACTTTCAAGATAAAGCCCCGTCTCGGCTACCGCCTCGTCGCGGGCGGATAAACCACATCTGTCGGAGAGTTCGAAACACGTCGATGCACGAAGCCCTATAGCTGAAAGCGCTTCGGACACCGCGCCTAGCGAGCCAGATATCGCGCCATAACTTGCGTGATGATCAAAAACGGTGGTGACTCCCGCCTTGACCGCCTCGATCCCGCCTATCATCGCGCTTACGTAAATATCCTCGAGGGTGAGCGCACGATCGAGCTTCCACCAAAGCCCCTTTAAAACCTCTCCGAATTTTCGCATTCGTCCAACTTCTATGCCGCGGGCAAGCCCGCTGTAGAGATGGGTATGCGAGTTAACAAAGCCCGGCAGGACATAGGCGCCGTGCGCATCGATTACAGTAGATGCCCCGGGTGCAGAAGATCCGCCAAGACCTATGATTTTGCTGCCCTTTATATGAATAAATCCGTCGGGATATACCCTTCCAGTTCCGGTTATCACGCACGCATTTTTGATGACGATATCGTTGCCAATCACCAGCTCACCTCCAGCATTGGGAGGCGCAGATTATGGCCTTGAAGGCTGCATTACAAGAAATTTCGTACTCTGTTATCGTAAAATCGTGGGAACAGCACAAACCGAGTTTTCGCAGAGGCGATAGACCCGGGATTCATCGCGGTCTTGATGCCGCGACCAATAGCTTGGACCATAATCAAATCTAAGCTCTTCGCCGGCGCTTATATCGCGCGAAGTCTGCAGAAGAACATGAAAAAGCCCGGCGGAAAAGGACGAGAAAAGCTCGACATTTGCAGCCGTCAGAGCCGTACCAGACAGTACTAATTCAGAGGGAATGTGGTTTATAAATCGGGTTTCGTTGCCGCCTTTCTGGGCATCGACAACCAAAAAAGGCTGAAATCTTCTTGCAAAACGTCTCACCATTTCATGCCAAGGATTGGATGACATGCAATACATGTTGGTTCCCGACAAGAGACTCATCGTGGAAACGTAGCCGGTATATTCTCCTATTAATTCACCCTGTTTCATATCTGAAAGAGCAAAACAGCCAAATCCAACGCGCTCATTTATCACGGCTATTCCAAGATCCGGAGATAAATTGTACTGAAGATCATCCCCTTCTTTCCTCATAACATCTATCAGCTCTTGTTCCTCACCCCCATTCCTGTGAAGTCCATAGGCCAAGATCTGCCTCATCGCTTGCGTACAATTTTCGGCGGCAATTTCAGCATCGACACGAATGTGTTTATTTTTGAATCTAAGACCCGACAAATAGGTAAGCCCATGTAAACTGAAGAAATCTTGCATACCTGATCGATCGGCACTGATCGCAACGAGCGCTTCGGATGTAAAATCTGGGAAAATAACCGGCGGTGGGGTAAATACCGGCATAATCGGCACGGTCGCAGAAATAGATAAACTCGATGGCATAAAATTACTCGTGAGCATAAAATTGTTTCCTCGCCATCACTTATCGTTCGAAAGACTCAAAAGTTGCGAATTTTTTAAACTTTTTTTCATCTTTCAAATCAAGGATGGACTGCACACATCGCATTAGGTTCAATGTTATATTTCCAATTTATCGTCAGACGAAGTTTCGACTACCCACGAAAATTTCCAGCCCTGCCATCGCAGCCCTTCGACCTAGCCTCCGTATATCATTGACAAGAGTAATGGCAGGTCCTAAATAGGTCCGCCTGAAAACGTCTAAAACCTTGAAAATTTGGAGATCTATGGCTATCGATTTTCGTGAGCAACTCAAATACCTTCGTCAATTGCAGGATATCGATCTCGACCTTCACAAATCACAAACGGAACTAGACTCTCTTCCCGGGCGCATTGCCGTCGAAAAGGCGGCTTTTGACGCTGTGAGTGCAGAGTTTTTTTCAGTAAAGGCCGAACTCGAAGCGCTCGAAGCTGCCAAAAAAGAGGATGAGCGCTGTGTGCAGGAGGCCGTGGAACATTTGAGAGAAAGAGAAACGAAGCTCTATGCCATAAAGACCAACAAGGAATATCAAGCCGCTATCAAGGAAATATCAGAGGGCAAGAGGTTAAATCGGGAGCGCGAGGATCGCATTTTACAAGCGATGGAAAAAATCGAGAAATTAAGTCAAAAAAGTGCGCAACTTGATTTGGAATTTGCCGATAAGAAGAAGGTCTTTGAACAAAAGCAACTCGAGGTTGAGCGCGAGCTAGGAGAGATCAGCGCCCGGATGGCTCAAGAAGCGCAGAACCGTCCTGAAGTTGTTTTGAAGATAGAAAAAACTCTATTGAGGAAATACGATTTTATAAGAAAGCACTATGCCCTTGCGGTAGCAAACGTCGTAGGTGGCGCATGTGAGGGTTGCATGAGACGAGTTCCCCCGCAGATGTTAAACGAAATGCTGAAATTCGATGATTGCAAGTTGTGTCCGAATTGTCAGCGTATGATTTATCTGGATGTGAAAAAAACGATTGACAGTGCAGATCCACTAGAAACAGAAGCGACCTTGGAGGAATAAAATGATCAACATCTCCGTCATGCCCAAAGAAACTCTCGTGGAGCTTTTGCTTTTTCTCGCAGACAATGAAAGCTTCGATTCCGTCAAAAAAAATCTCCGCGAAGGCATGACCGTGCCGGAGGTGAGATCGGCCCTCAGGGAGCTTGCGCTGCAGCTTGCCAAGGAAGTTCCGTCCGCCTGTCAATCCGAGCTAGATACCCTCATGAAGGAGTCCGGCGTTTCCCCCAAGGCCCTAAAAATAATATCTGCCTTAAGCGAAAGAGAGAAAAAAGATTTTCTTTCCGCATTTGGCTTTGCCGATAACTGACATGACTGAAATAATCATATATTCCGATGGTGCGGCACGCGGAAATCCCGGTCCTGCCGGTGCCGGCGCGATACTGCTTGACGCCGAAGGCCGAAGCGTCGGCAGCGTATGCCGTTATTTGGGTGAAACCACCAATAATCAGGCTGAATACCAAGCTCTTTTGCTTGCACTCCACGAGGCGATATCATTGGGCGCTCCAAGTGTGAGCGTATTTGCCGATTCTGAACTGATGGTAAAGCAGATACGCGGAGAATATAAGGTTAAAAACGAAGGTTTAAGGCCACTCTACAAAGACATAATGAACCTGCTGCGCCGGTTCAAGGGCTATCGAATAGAACATGTTCCGCGCGAAAAAAATAAACGGGCGGATAGGCTGGCCAATATTGCGATAGACGATCAGGTGCTTTGAGGGACAAGGATTTAAGGAGTTTAGTTCTTTGATAGATTGCGCTGGGATCGAACGGTCGCTGCCTGCCGCTTAAATAACGGCGGGTGGAGGAAAGTCCGGGCTCCGCAGAATACCATGCTAGATAACGTCTAGGCTCCGGCAATCAAAGCGAAGATGACGGGGACGGAAAGTGCCACAGAAAACAAACCGCCAATTTCAGCTCAAAGTTGAGAGGTAGTTGAACTTTGAGCTGGAGTCGGCAAGGGTGAAAAGGTGGAGTAAGAGCCCACCGCGCATTCGGTGACGAATGCGGCACGGCAAACCCCATGGGGAGCAAGGCCATATAGGCCATCCATACAGAAGGGCTATTCGCCCGTTGCATTAAATTGCGGGATGGCGGGTAGGCTGCTTTAGGCCGGTCGGCAACGGCCGGTCAAGATAAATGACCGTTTTCGAAGCCTTTTTTAGGACCTTCGGCACAGAACCCGGCTTACAGATCCTGCGCATCTTCGTTCCAATATGGCCCCGCCTCTCCAAAAGAGGGTGCGGGGCCTTTTATTGCGCCTGTCCCGTCGGATTAAAATTATGCGACAAATCTCTTATTTCTCGTTAATTAACTTGACCCGCAAATGACGAAACTGCTAGAAAAAATCAGATTTAATGATTTTTGAGTTGCATTTTATTTTTGATTGGGCCGTTGCTTCATTTAAAGCCGTTGCTTTCTCTTTCCGCTTTCAGCGGAGTTCGGGACGCGAGACACTTTTTGGGTGCTTGCAGTCCCTGAAGTCAAGGAGGGCAGGCTATGTGGAATCCCAACGCAAAGTGTGGGAAAAGCAGGGTGTGTGCGTTTGTATGTGTAGCGGTTGTGTTTTTTTTGTGCAAAGGGTGCGGGTCGAAGCCGAATTCACAACAGTACGATTCCTTGTCCGTGGATAGCCTGGAACAATTCATCTACAGCGATTCTTATGCAGGATATCTGGTGGTTGAGCTCGATCAATCCATGCGGGCAAGGCTCAACAGTGAAAATTCCCTTCAAAGCCTCGAGGGAGATCCGAGAATAAACGACATTCAGGCCATCCTCGACAAATTTCCGGATGTTGAACCCAGCTCCCTTGCGTTCATTTCCGGCGATAAACTCGAAAAGCGTCGCGAACGCCTTGAACTTATTTCTGGCAAAAGCCTTACGGATTGGAATTCGATGTATAAAATTCCAGCGGCTGATCCGGCGGTTGCGATAGACATTTATTACAACCTCGTAGCTACCGACGGGGTGAAGAGGGTTTTCCCCAAACTGCGTCTTGACGCATCCCTCGCTGCTCCGGGCACGCCTTCTGTTACGGGCAGGCAGGGCTATCTCTATTCCAATGAAATTCATGGCGGACTAAACGCCGAGGCCGCTTGGTCTAGGGGGATAACCGGCGACGGTGTCACTATTTTTTCATGCGACATGGGGCTCAATTTCTCTCATGACGAGCTAGATCTTTCACCCGAGAGTTATGTAAATTATTACGTTCAAGGCGGAAATTCCATTTATCAACCTTCATGCGCGCCGGGGTTCCCACATGTCTTTCCTGACTGCAACGATCTCATCGCTCACGGCACAGCCACCACAGGTATTATGATGGCCAAGGATGACGGCGGCGGCGTAACCGGCTTTGCACCGTCTAACGAACTCACCTTTGTGCATGTGCCAAGCGCAGATATTAATATGCTTCACATACTGACAGATGGGCTTTTCGATTCCAGATTTCCAACTACTCTCGACATGGAACCCGGTTCCATACTTGCGATTATAGTGGGCGGCGATGGTCCAGATGGACTAGGCACTTACACAGCGCTTTTAGACCCGCTTACGTTTGCCGTGGTAAGGGATGCTACCGCCATGGGTGTTACTGTCGTGGTAGGTTCGGCAAACGGCAACATCGATCTGGGCAATGCCGGTTTTTATGTTTCGCATCCGTATTTTGAAAATCTTATGCGAAATGATTCTGGAGCTATAATAGTTGGAGCCTCAATGGGTGAGTCCAAACAAAGGCATCCTCTTTCAAACTGTGGAAGTCCTGTGGATGTTTTCGCTTGGGGCAACGGCGTAGTTACGACATCTTATCCAAATGTTTCGCCCCATTATGAGCAGGCCTATATCTGGCAGGGCAATAACCCTCCAGCTCTTGCTTCCAGTATTAACAATTATTACACGGACAGCTTTGGCGGCACCTCGGCCGCGACTCCCATGATCGTCGGTGCAGCGGCGCTTTTGCAAAGTTACGTAAAAAGAGAACTTGGTCAGGGAAAGTTTTTCATGCCTGCGAAGATGAAAGAATTGCTTGTAAATTCCGGCGTTTCCCAAGAGGGCGGTGGCTGCTCGATAGGGGTACAACCTAGAATAGATGTCGCGCTAAATCTCGCCGATGCGTTCATTGCCGACATGCGTGCCCAGTTTCCGAGTTTGTCATCTGGCGCCGTCATGCCCATGAATGAATATATTTCCGTTATGGATTCCGGAGTAGGTTTGATTTGCAGACCCTACGATTCCGTAACGAGTGACGTTTCATGCCCGGACGAAGAACTCTATCCCGTAGGCGAAGGCGCCGCCGCATCGCTTGATTTCGATGCGGACGGACGTGCCGATCTTGTCCAGTGGACAAACGGGATGTGGAAGATAGACCTTTCAGGCCGGGGAGCTGGTGGCGACAATTTCGGAAATTGGGATATAGTCATAAATCACCCGCCCATAGATGCTCGCTGGGTGTGGCCCTACGTGGAGGATATGAATTCCGACGGACGATCAGATTTTGTCGTCTATGACAAGGAAAACGGCAGATGGTATATAAAATATACCGACAGCACGTTGCTGAGGACACGCGGGGTCTATGATGGTCCGTGGCAATGGGATTTGATCGTGGATCACTCCGATTCCTGGCACGACGAGCTGGATATGGATCCTTCGCAATCGCGATATTCGCGTCCGGCGGTAGCCGATGCCAACGACGATGGATGGCTCGACATTTCTATTGCTTGTTCGGACGGTATCTGGCGCATAGATCTTGGTGGACCCGATGGCCCTGACGGCATTTTCGATTTGGAGTTTGAATATTTAACCCGGGAGCAGCTTGCCGCAGCACCCGGATGGGCCTATACCACCGCAGTGTTTGGCATTCATCCAATTAAAAACAAGCTGATGTATGCCTATGTCAAGACGCCAGACGGCCTTCCGGAAGAAGGCAGATTGCAAATGTGGTATTGGCGGTCCTCCAATGGGAGATTGGTGCCTGCTGAGTATCGAATTCCCTACAACTTCGATAACCTCTATGGTGGCAATGACAAGATTTTAACGCCCGGTAAGTTTTGGGGAAATTCGTCTTCATGGGGCGGGCCGGCAATAAAGGGATCAGACGGCAAATGGTTCATTTCTACGTCGACCGTAAATTACGATTCGATAATGCAGGCTGGCCCGGGTGCTATATATGGCGGACCGGACTGTCATCCAATAGTTGCCGATTTCGACGGAGACGATTTTTCAGACTATGCCGTGATGTGTCCCAATGAGTGGCGCATAGTATATTCAGACGAGGCCAGCTTTGCCGACCTTAAAAATGACGATGGCGTGAGGATTATACCGCTTAGATACGATACTTCCACATTGTCGCTCCCGGGCAGATCTTATTCAGGAGGCGTCAGCTATCGGTATGTCCAAAAGCTTATAGATGCCTATACAATTTTGCAGCCAGACAATCCTCCGCCAATACCCGTCGATATCGTATCGATTTTTGTGGAAAACTAAAAAGTTCACAGTACGTGATCAATTCAAGCAAAGCCAACAACGCGAGCAGACCGGCAAAATTCTTGCAATTTCCGGTCTGCGTTGGTACTGAAGCCCCTGTGTTTTATACAAATCGTTACAACTTTGCGTACTTTCGTTGATTCGTCGCTGCAGCGCATCTAAAAAATTACGCCTAACTATTTAACCGGACAGTAGTGGCTGCTTGTGTTGAATGTATAGGTTTGAACTGAAATCGAGCATTTGGGAGGAGTATGAAGCTTTGTAAACTTTCTGGGCTTGCAGTCAGGTTTGTTTTTGTCGTCGTTGTGGTTTTCTTGCTCGGCGTTGCCGCAAGTTGTGGACATGATAATGGCGGTCAGATCAAATATCCTGATTCTGATTTTCCCCCATCGGGAGCCCATGTTCCACCGATCGACACCGATGGCGACGGCATTCCCGATGCTCAGGACAATTGTTCGTCTGTGGTAAATTCCGGGCAAGAAGATGTAGATTCCGATGGAATTGGAGATGCCTGCGACGACGACCTGGATGGAGATGAGATACCGAATGTTGTAGATAACTGCCCGGTGGTTTATAACAGCAGCCAGAATGATTCCGACGGCGACGGATTAGGCGATGCTTGCGACCTGGTCTTCGATGATGCAGATGGCGATGGTGTCGGAGATGGACTAGACAACTGTGTCGATATAGCCAATTCAAAACAGGCCGATCTAGATGGCGATGGGATTGGAGATGTCTGCGATGACGACCGGGATGGTGATAAGATTCTCAACCTTGTCGATAATTGTCCGACAGTCTCTAATTTCGATCAGCTAGACACCGATAACGATGGCGACGGCAATGCGTGCGACGACGATGACGATAACGATGGAATTTTAGACGACGGCGATGCCAGCGGAAAAATAGGGGACAACAGATGCACCGGAGGTAATGTAAACGATTGTGACGACAATTGCCGTTTAATCGACAATCCGGATCAAAAAGACAGTGACGGCGACGGCTTGGGCGATGCCTGCGACGACGATGATGATAACGACGGAATTCCCGACAAAATCGACAATTGTTCGCTTGTGCCCAACAACGATCAGCTCGACACCGACGGCGATGGGATGGGCAATGCCTGCGACAACGATGACGATAACGATGGAATTTTAGACGATAATGACAACTGTCGTCTGTTTCATAATCCGTTGCAGGAGGACATCGACGCTGACGGGATCGGCGACGCCTGTGACAGCGACAATGATAACGATGGAATCCCCGACGGGCTGGATAATTGTCCTTTTGTACATAATCCGGATCAATCAAATATCGACGATGATGAGTTGGGTGACCTCTGCGATAACGACATAGACGGCGACGGCGTCAATAACGGGAGCGACAACTGTCCGAACATGCCTAATCCCGATCAAAGGGATAATGATGGTGACGGGTTGGGTGATGTCTGCGATCCCGATGACGACAACGATGGCGTAGTGGATTTTGAGGATAATTGCCGGTTTGTTTCAAATCCAGACCAATTCGATAATGATGGTGACAGAATTGGGGATGTTTGTGATCCCGATGACGATAATGATACGATATGCGATCTAAACGAAACCGTTGAAGGGGTATGCGTGCCCGGTCCTGCGCTCGGTGATAACTGTCAATTCGATCCGAATCCTGATCAGAAGGACAATGACGGCGACAGGATTGGCGATGTTTGCGATCCCGATGATGACAACGACGGCATTTTAGATGATGGTGATTTAAACGACATAATAGGTGTCTCTAGCTGTAGGGGACGTGGTTCCAAAGTCGGTGGCAGCAATATGAACTGTGATGATAATTGCCAATTTATATTTAATCCTAGCCAAATCGATATCGATGTCGATGGTATCGGAAATGCTTGCGATCCTGACCTAGATGGTGACGAAGTGCCAAACGACGGAGATGCCAGCGGAATTATGGGTGACTTTCCATGTGCCAGTGGAATAACCGCCGGCTGCGACGATAATTGTCCGTTTATCCCGAATTCTAATCAATTGGATTTCGATGGTGACGGATTGGGTGATGATTGCGATCCAGACGATGATAACGATGGAGTGCCGGATATAATGGATCAATGTCCATTCTCCGATGGCGATGGTGCAGCAGATGGTTGTCCTTTGTGATCTTGCAAAGAAAGGACCTTGTTCCCATTTTTGCGAACCTGCGGAAGTCAGGAGAGTCTGTCGGGGAATGCAAAAAAGCGTACGTTCTAATATTTCCTGATAACTGCCTTGATGACGCCGCCTAGGGTCAGTTCGCCCTCGGGGCGGATGACGGGATATTTCGGATTGGCCGGGATGAATTCGTGACCATTGGCTGTGCTTCGTAAATATTTAAGCGTCCATTCATTATCCACGCATGCCAGAACTATGTCGCCGGTTTTTGCCCTAACGCCGCGCTTAACTATCACCATATCGCCTTCGAATATGCCTGCGTCTATCATCGAATCGCCCGACACTTTAAGAAGAAAAGATTCCTCGGGTTTGTCTATAAGGTATTCGTCGAGCGATAATGTATCGACCAATTCTTCCTCTGCAGGTGATGGAAAACCAGCCTGAACATATCCTACAAGAGGTATGCCAAAGCGCTCGCCACGTGGAGTCAACCGGCCTGCTGCGTCTTTTTCGATATAGCCTTCCTCTAGGAGTTTTTTGGCCAGACGAAAGGCGGCGTTTTTGGAGCTATAACCGAAGATGCGGCAAATTTCGGAATAGGTGGGAAGTCGCCGGTTGGCCCTATAGAAGCGGCGCAGGGCATTTAGCTTGTCGTCGGTGATTTCTTTTGTTCTCATAATTTTCAAACTTCGAGGTTTAAGTTTTTGGATGCTGTAGATGTATGAACAGCATCATTAAAGCCCCGCACTGCGGGAGGGGGATCATCGCAGTGCGGGAGTCACGGTTGTTTCGTCCGCCGTACAGGATTTTCGACTGGCATCATGGCGAGGCCGATTTGTGTCGAAAAACCTTATCGATGGGCGAAAAAGCATATTTTCAATATTTGCAAGTTAAGTGAACGCCCGTTCACTTGTCAACAAACAAACCTTCACATTTTTTGAATTATTTTGCGAGAGTTTGACATTTCGAACTAAAAACAAGTATTTACAAATTTCATTGGAGGATTTTATGAAAACTTCAAAACGCCTTTCTTCTCTTACAGGCTACGCCTTTGCCGAAATAGACAATAAAGTCAAAGACTTAAGATCTGAAGGGATAAGTCCCATAGATTTCGGTGTGGGCGATCCCACCGAGCCGACTCCGGAAATCGTGAGAAAAGCCTTGTCAGACGGAGCAAATCGTCATGCCAGCGGAGGCTATCCAAATTATACAGGCTCGGACGAATACAGAACGGCGATTGCCCATTGGACGAAAAAGAGATTCGACCTCGATCTCAATCCTGCCACCGAGATATGTGCCTCGGTGGGTTCAAAAGAGGCCGTGTTCAATTTTCCCGAGGCGATAATAGACCCCGACGATTTCGTGATAGTTCCAAATCCCGGCTATCCGCCTTACGCCCGCGGCACGCTTTTTGCCGAAGGGCGCGTTCACTACGCAAACCTTCTTCCAGAAAACAATTTTTTACCAGATCTAGGTTCCATCCCCGCAGATGTCTGCAAAAAAGCGAAACTCATGTGGATAAACTATCCAAACAATCCCACCGGTGTCACAGCGCCCGCAAGTTTTTTCGAAGAGATCATAGCCTTCGGCAAGGAAAACGACATACTCATAGCCTCTGACGAGGCCTATTCCGAAAATTATTACGGCAAAAACAGGCCACGCTCCATCTTGGAATTTACAAAAACGGGCGTCGTTGCTTTCAACTCGCTTTCCAAGAGAAGCTGCATGACAGGATATCGGGTGGGCTGGGTTTCCGGAGATCGGGAAGTAGTTGCTGCATTTAAAAAACTCAAGACGAATATTGATTCCGGCACTCCGACATTTATTCAAGATGCGGCTGTCGCGGCCCTTTCCGATGAAGTACATGTGCTGGAACTTAGAAATCTCTACAGAAAAAAACGCGACATAATGGTTGATGCGTTCGGGAAGGCCGGTCTTGCCAGATGTTGTCCCGATGCCACGCTCTATATCTGGCAGAAAATTCCGAATGGTTTCACATCCGTTGATTTCGCCGGAAAACTCCTCGATCCCCAAATAGCCATAGTCACCACCCCCGGCTCGTGGATTGGCGAAAACACGCCTGAAGGAAATCCCGGTGAGGGCTTTATTCGTCTTGCGCTCGTTCCTTCGGTTGAGGAATGCGAGCTTGCCGCGAAACGTATTGAGAAATTTTTGAGCGGTACGTGCACGACCTGTCAAAAATAAACATTTTGTACAGGTGCTGCGGCAGGCACAGGTGAATATGCCCTGCGAAGCCGAAAGGATTTTGATGGATCCGCAGTCCACTTTCTTGAACCACCCATTATTTTGAAGAAGGACCAAAAAACATGCGGACGACAATAGCTATCATAGGAGGCGGCGTCATAGGGCTTAATATCGCGCTGGAGATTTCGAGTCGAAATCTTGGCGAGGTGTTTTTGCTCGAAAAAGAGCTTTTCTTGGGCCATCATACCTCCACAAGAAACAGCGAGGTCATTCATGCAGGGCTTGCCTATCCAAAAAATTCCCTCAAAAATAGATTTTGTCTGGATGGAAACGGACTTACCTATGAACTTTTAAATAAATTAGGCGTTCCGCACAGGCGTTGCGGCAAATGGATAGTGGCCTATACCGCCGAAGAATCGTTGGCTATTTTGCGAATGCTCGAACACGCACGGGATGTGGGAACGCCGGGGCTAAGGCCGGCGGCTCCCGATGAGGTGTGTAACCTTTCGTCCATTCTGGCCAGGCCTCTGTCCGCGGCTTTTTCTGAAACCACCGGCATCATGGATTCGTCGGCGTATCTTGCAGCGCTTTGTAAGGCCATTTTCAACATAAACGGCATCTTTCCGGTGTATCCGTGCGAAGTCACCGCAATCGATCTAAGGCAGGGTCGCCTCGACACAAAAGAACGCGGCGATATGGATTTCGATGTGCTCATCAATGCAGCGGGACTTTTTGCAGACGAGATATATAAAATGTGTTCCGGAAGTTCCCGTTTTGAGATCAGACCGTTTAAAGGGGAGTACTATTCCTGGAATCAAGATGGTTTTGACGGGCTCGTCTATCCGGTTCCCAGAGTTTTTATGCCGACGGCCGATCCCCTAGAAACAAGCCATTTCGGAATACATCTTCATAGGTCAATCGGAGGGACGTTGTACCTTGGACCGTCCCAAGTGGAAACGCCGCAAAAGGACGACTATAAAATAAAAACGCCGCCTTTTTTCTTCGTGAAGGCGGCAGGCCCTCTTTTGAAAATCAAGCCTGCGGCAGAGGAGCTTGTACCGGCGTTTGCCGGCAATCGTCCCAAACTTTTTGAAAACGGCCGGGCTGTCACAGATTTTACGATACTTAAAGAAGGCAGGGCCATTCATCTTATGGGAATGGAATCTCCGGGGCTTACTGCTGCGCCCGCAATAGCTAGGCATGTTGCGGATATGATTTGAAGGTGGGGATCTCTAATAACCGCCCATCTGCTGCGTTACCCGCCATCGGCGCGGCCTGCGACGTACTTCAAGTACGACTCGGCCGGCCTCTGTCGGGATGCCTTGCGACCTTCAACGGTTTGCGGTCCTCCAAAGGAGGACATCAAATGCTGAAGTGTCAATGCGTGGGTACTGCGCATTGACCATATGGACGATTCTTAGAGATCCCCGAAACAGGAGTTTTTAGAAGTGCCCAGATGTTGTAAAATTGTTTAACGGTTGCAGTCTCTCGCCTTGTTGTTTATCGCGACTCCCGCCATTTTTTGATGTTCTCTATGTTTATGGAGTGAAAAAAATCCTTAAGGTCTTCGGATGTCTTTCTCGCTTTTATGCTTACATTGTGTTTTGCGGCATCGAAATCTGTCCCGAACACCTTGTATTTTTCGCCGAGATTTTTCACAAAGTCGCGCGTGTTCTTGCGCACCTGTCTTGAAAGACGCCAACCGTATATGCTAACCAGCACGGATTTCATGTCGAGTCGGTCGATCATATTGATGATGCGGGGAAAGGAATAGAAACGAAGCGTGGCCGAGATTGTGCTTTTTTGCAACTGAAGGTAGCTCATCTGCTTTGGCTGAAACACCACGTGATGTGCATCGTAATATCCCCAGTCTCTTGAGATAAGACGTCCTTCCTTTTCTAGCTGTTCGAATACCGGCGTACCGGGAAGTGGCGTGAGTATCATAAACTGCACGGACGAAAGGCCGTTTTCTTTTGCGAATTTAACCGTCTGGCGTATGGTTTTCGTATCATCGCTGTCGGCGCCAAAGATAAACATGCCGTGCACTCGTATGCCCCTGGATTGAATCACCCTTATCGCATGTTCGATGTCTTCCGGTGTTTGATCCTTGTTTAGGGATTCAAGGGTTTTCGGGTTGATCGATTCCAGACCGATATAGACGTATTTGCATTTTGTCTTTACCATCAAGTCGAGAAGCTCTTCGTCCCGGGCGACATCGATCCTGACCTGCGCCATCCATTTCGTATTTATACGTTCAGCAAGCATCTGGCGCAAAAGTTTTTTGGTATGTTCCTTGTTTGCGGCGAAGTTGTCGTCATAGAAGAAAGTCCATCTAGGTTTTCTGGTTCGAAGCTCTGCCATTACATTTTCCACAGAACGAAAGCGATATTTCCTGCCGAACATGCGCGTCACCGAACAAAAATTGCATCCAAATGGACAGCCGCGCGAGGTCATAATGGGTGTTATTGAAATGTCGCCTTTGAATTTCTTGTTGCCGCAAATGAGCTTGAAATTTGGAAAAGGATATTTATCGAGATCGGGACAGGCCGCCGGAAATTCATTTTTTTGTATCCTGTTTCCGTAATGCCAGCAAAGGCCGGGTATATCTTCGAACTTTCCGTCACTAGCAAGGGCCTTTATGAAGGGAATAATAACTTCCTCAGTTTCACCACGAAAAACGAAATCGCAGTTTTCCAGCGCTTCTTCGACAAGAAAGGATACATGAGGGCCTCCCATGAATACGGGAATGCCAAGTTTTCTTATCTGGCGGGCCATTTCATAGGCGCGCGGGGCGGTTGAAGTGATGGTGGATATTCCGACAGCGTCGGCGTCGAAGACCATATCCCAGTCTATCCCCTTGATATCCTCTATGAATACGCTCACCTCATATCCCGCGTTCTCAAGGATCGTGCCAAGCTGTATGGTGCCAAGCCTTGGCAACCCCCACTTGCGATAGACATGCGCGCCCGGGGACTTAGGTTCTATAAACACGATTTTTCTTATAAGTTTATTTGCCATAGAGCCGAAAACCTACAAACATTGAACGCTTAAATCAAGCTGTTTGCCAAGGATTGCTAACGGCAGTTTTGCGGAGATATGAAGTTTTTAGAAGTGCCCATATGCTACGTTTTGATTTGGCAGGAGTTTTTGGATTAACGGTTTAACCTTCGTGCGTGCCACGATTAAAGAATTTACGCCGGATTTGATGACCCGGTCTAAGGTATTGCTAAAACCCATCCCGTCCTCAAGTTCGAGCGGTCCGATTTCGTCCATTACGAAAAGATCGCAGGCCGTGGAAATTTTTGCGGCTAGACGAAAGGCCTCTTTGTTGAAATGATATTTTCTCCAAATAAACGAATCCTGCATGAAATTGGAGCGCGTGAAAGGCATAGCGTCATAAAGCTTACCCTGCTTTAGCAATACAAAATCGTGTCCCATCTTGCAGTCATCTTTTAAGTATGCCGGCGTTATCCAACCTGATATTTTGATTCCCCGGGAGATGGCATCGCGGCATAGCTGCAAAACCGCCGTGCTCTTGCCGGAATTTATTTCGCCTAGAAGGACCTGAATCATTAGATGTTCACTCTTGCAAGCACTGCAAGCACTGCAAGCAGTGCTGCAGCAATCCCCTGCCAAGCCGGAGAAGAAGCTTTGGAAATTCTTTTAAGTATGGCCGGAACAAAAAATGAAAAGGCTGTTGCAAGAGCGGCTGTGATGGGCAACTTCACGAACGCTGCTGTAACCGGGGCCTTGGTGTGGAAGGTATGCCAGCCGTAAATGCCCACGGATATGATGTTAAAGGCTATCATCGAGGTGGCTTCGGCGCCTATAAACCTAGGGAAAAGTGCCGGGATTTTGCACGTGACGGCATTTCTGCCTAGAAAAAAAGCGGCGGCCAAACCTTGGCATGCGATTGCGGTTGCGGGGTTGATGATGTGCCTGTCAAATAGCGGTAGGGCGAAAAGCCAAGAGTCCATGAATTTAAAGGACGCTGCCACAAGGCTTACGATGAAAAGCCCGGATGGTTTAACGCCGCTTTTAAGCGCTAGATAAAGCAGAGAAAATCCGATTGCAGACATTATCGTGCCTGTAAACGGAACCTTTGCTAGGTGCATTATGCCGCCTAGCGTAGCTTCGAAAAACCCCCATATCGATCCAAAAAGTATTATCGTGATTACATGTTTTAATTTCATGACAACTCCTTTAAATAACGATTAATCTTGAGGCATCTAAAAATAACGCCGTCTTACAAAAGATGTCACGCTCTTTTATGCCAAGATGGCTCTTGCATCGTATCTTATGTCCATCTTCGGCCGTTATCAAGTCTTCAAATTGATGAAGCGGTTTTTGGGGTGAGAGGGCCGGAAAAACCGTAAGGCACATTCCCGCAAATCGCGCTTGGGTTTTTAAAGAATTATGGATATATACCAACAAAACGGGGGTGTTATGAAGAAGCTGGTTTATCTTGCAATTATGTTGGTTATTTTGTTTTCGGCCTGCGGGGACTCGCCGGGCACGCTCGCAATCAACTCGGTAACTCCATCTGGCGGCAGCACTCAGGGTGGCACGATAGTTGAGATATCCGGTCAGGGGTTCGATGATGAAACCACCGTCAAGTTTGGCGATGCGACCGCGGCAATAGTCGAGGTTACTAGCAGGAAGATAACCTTAAATTCTCCGTCATCGGATAACATTACAGGCTCGGTGGATGTTACAGTCACAAATTCAGTGGAAAAGACGGTCACGAAAACAGCCGGCTACACCTATACGAGCATGCTGTTCGTATCGAACCTCTCTTCGAACGACATAGCAGCTTTTAGCGTGGATAGACAGGCCGTCGAACTGAGCAAATTTTCAAGTCCCACAGCTTCCGGCGGTACGGCGCCAATTGGCATGGCCGTGGATATGGATAATGCGTATCTCTATGTTGGAAACGGCAATAGTGCTACGGTGTCCGCCTTCACCTACGATATGTCAGACGGTTCGCTAACCACGGTGAGTGGTTCTCCCTTTTCTCTTCAAGGAACGGGGGTGGTGGATCTTGCAATCTCTACGGTGCAGCGGCTGCTTTTTACGGCCAATTCAAATTCCAACACGACCTCGTCTTTTACCTATTCCACAGATAATAACGGGGCCCTTACCTTCGTGGAGGCAAAAAGCGGTAGCTTAAAAACGCCTTATTCCGCAGTTCTCGATACGGGAAGGCTTTTTTTGTTTGCGGCGAATGCCTCGGTTAGCAACAATATATCAATATTTGAATACAGCGGCGCGGGGGTACTCACCGAAGTATCGACCTCTCCCAAAAGTTCCGGCGGCACTGAACCCATCGCCCTAGCAATCGATACCAGCAAGAGACTTCTTTTTTGTTTAAATTACACCTCCAACGATATCACTGTATTTAGTTACAACTCCACCACCGGAGAACTTACGCAGCGTGGGGGAAGCAAGAGTTCAGGGGGCACTGCCCCTCGCGCGATAGCGATAGACGTTTCAAGCTCGCTTATATTCGTGGCCAACAGAACTGATGGTGTCATAGCCGCTTTCAAATACGATTCCTCCGGCACTCTGACTGCTGCCAATCCGTCAACGATGCCTGTGGGAGGTTCCCACCCAAGATCGATAGCGCTCGATACCAACGAAGGTATAATTTTTATCGCAAACGAGAGCTCAAATGACATCAAGATGCTCACCTACGACTCCGACGGGGTGATGACTGACGTGCAAGGCACTGTGTCTGCCGAGGGAAGAGGTCCTGTAAAGGTCCTGTTTGTGCCATGAATAAAAAGAATTCAAGGGGATCTCTAAGAATCGCCCATCAGCTCGCGTTGCCCTCCATCGGCGCGGCCTGCGACGTACTTCAAGTACGACTCGGCCGGCCTCTGTCGGGGCGCCTTGCGACCTTCAACGGTTTGCGGTCCTCCAAAGGAGGACATCAAATGCTGAAGTGTCAATGCGTGGGTACCGCGCATTGACCATATGGACGATTCTTAGAAATCCCCAAAACAGTAGTTTTTAGAGGTGCCCTCAATTCATTACATAGACCGATTGTTACTTATATGAAACTTCACTTTACATCGCTTGGCTGTCCTAAAAATTTAGTCGATTCCGAGGTGATGTTGGCAAAGCTCATCGAGGACGGCTTTACGCTCACCGAAGTTCCTGAAGACGCAGAGGTTGCCGTAGTCAATACCTGCGCCTTCATAGAGGACGCCAAGAAAGAGGCTATAGATGCCATTTTATCGCTGGCCGAACTAAAGAAGAAGGGATCGCTGCGTATTCTTGTAGCCGCAGGATGTCTGCCCCAGAGATACAAAGGGGAGCTAGCAAAGCTCATTCCCGAGGTGGACATTTTCATAGGCACCGGCGAATTCCACAGGATTGCTGAAATTTTGCAAAACTGGATAGGTGGAACTAATCTGGAGGTGGGCAAACCGAAGTATCTCTATGATCATCTAACCCCTCGCCTGCATACAACTCCAGCACACCTAGGCTACCTAAAAATAGCCGAAGGTTGTTTTCATCCGTGTTCTTTTTGCATAATTCCAAAATTGCGCGGAAAATACAGATCGAGAAACCCCGATTCTATCATCGAAGAGGCGAAGATGATGATAGGGACGGGAGTGAAAGAGATAAATTTAATCGCGCAGGACACGACATCATACGGCAAGGATATCGGCGCGGATTTCGCGACCCTACTGGGCGGCATAGCGAAACTGGAGGGCAAAAAATGGATAAGAATAATGTATGCCTATCCACATAAATTTCCAGTCCGGGTCATCGAGGCGATCAAAGACAGGGACAGCGTGTGCAAGTATCTCGATATTCCGGTCCAGCACATAAGCGACAAAATTTTAAAGAGGATGGGGCGGGAAGGCGGTGCGAAGGAAGTTCGAACTCTTATAGACGTTCTAAGGCGCGAGGTCGCTGGAATTGCGCTTCGCACATCCATCATAGTGGGCTATCCCGGAGAAACCCAATCCGATTTCGACGAGCTTGTGGATTTTGTAAGCGAAGCCAAGTTCGAAAATCTCGGAGTTTTTGTCTTTTCTCCCGAGGAGGGCACGAAAGCGGCGCGGCTTGGTGACAAAGTACCTCGCGAAACGGCGGAGCTTCGTCGCGATGAACTCATGGACCTGCAACGTGAAATTTCACAGGGCAACAACACCAGGCATCTTCACAAAAAGATGACCGTGATGATAGACGGCTCCACAAAAGAGCCCGGCATGTTGTTGGAAGGACGTCACGAAGGTCAGGCTGTGGACATAGACGGCGTCGTATTTATAAAAGAAGGCTTGGCATCGCCGGGTGATTTCGTCAGCGTAGAAATCGTCGAGGCCCGCGAATACGATCTGGTGGGAAGGCTAGCCGGTTCCTAGAGATGGTCTTTGGGTTAAAGTGCATCAGGAGACGTTTAGTTCCTTGTCAAGTCCCGCCACTTTGAATATTTTCATTACAAACGGGCTCGTGTTTTTTACGGCGAAATTTTCTCTGGAAATATTTTTGGCGGTTGCCAGACAAATTCTTATAAACGCCGAAGCTATGTAGCTTACCTCGGACAGATCGAACAGTATGCGCAAAGGGCCCCGCGACGTTTCCTTGGAAATCTCTTCGAGCTTTGTTGCTATGGATTTTTCAATATCCGGCGAAACGTGACTGTCCATCCTTCCGCTGAATTTGCAGCTCAAGGTCGAGTTGATGCTGTCAAAATCAAGTTCTATCATTTAGTGCCTCCTATTGATTGCGAAAATATAGCGCGTTTATGTCATCGGTTTTTATGTTTTCGTCAACGATCTTTCCCGGAGGAATACCAAGCCAGCGACCGTTCTCGCGTCTGCGGCAAATCTTCTTTATGTTATAGAGATGTCTGGCGGTTATATTTTCGGTGGTGATGTTTTTGCCGCCGGCTCCGCAGCCTAACGTAAGCGATGGGCTTAGCGCGTTATAGATTCCGCCTACTCCGCCTTGAGAAGACGGAGTATTGACGACTACCCTTCCGGCATTCATTAGGCGTCCAAATTCGACGATTTTATGGTTGTCGTTGGAATATATGCTTGCCGTATGCCCGATTCCGCCTCGGTAGTTGAGCTCGATGCAAAGTTTTAAGGCCGCATCGAAATTGTCGGCCACATACCAAGCAAGCACCGGGGCTAGGATTTCGCCGGAAAGCGGGTATTCTTTGCCTACGCCGGTCTGGGTCGCAATTATGAGCCTTGTATTTTCAGGAACGGAAATTTCGGCCAGTTGTGCTATTACGCTTGCGCTGCGTCCGACTATCTTGGCGTTCATGAGACCTGTTTCGGAATTTACACAAATTTTTTCAAGGCGCCCTGTTTCAGAGCCTTCTGAAAAGTAGGCGCCCTGTTTTTCAAATTCGGCTCTAAGCGCTGCGGCTATGCTTTTCTCGACGACTATTGCCTGCTCGCTTGCGCAGACTGTTCCGTTGTCGAAAGTTTTAGAAGAGATGATACTCTCAACCGCAAATTTTATATCGGCCGTATTTTCAACATATACCGGCACGTTTCCGGAACCTACGCCTATGGCAGGGGTGCCGGAGCTGTAAGCGGCCTTGACCAGCGATGGACCGCCCGTGGCCAGGACGAGCGCCGTATCCGGATGCGACATCAGGGCATGGGTGAGTTCCTGCGAGGTTTGCGATACCCACTGTATGCAATCGTCGGGGGCGCCCGCTTTCAAGGCGGCCTCGTAGCAGATGCGCGCCGCCTCGGCAGTGCTTTTGCCGGCCGAGGGATGGGGGGATATTATTATCGGATTTTGCGTTTTGGCGGTGATGAGAGATTTGAAGATGACAGTCGAAGTTGGATTGGTTGTCGGAATAACTGCCACCACAGGTCCCAAAGACTGCGCTACTTCCGTCACCCCGGTTTTTTCGTCATGGGAAAGCACGCCTACTGTTTTTTCGTTCTTGATATCTTCATAAACGAGCTTTGCCGCAAGAAGATTCTTTGCCGCTTTGTGCTCCCATATTCCTATCCCCGTTTCGGAGTGTGCGAGCTTGGCGAGATGTACTCGTGCCTCTATCGCCGCATCGTGTATTGCCCGGACGATTTTGTCCGTATCTTCCTGCGTAAGTTCACTGTAGATTCCGGCTGAAATTTTTGCTTTGCGGATAATTTCGTTTGCCCTTTCTTTGGTATCCGTCATTTAGGATCCCCCTTTATGAATTTTGAAAGCGTGAGACGATTGAAAGAGCCTACGCGTTCATAGGCCACATCGCCAGTCATTTTTTTGCCAAGAAATATTCCAAGTCCGCCGATATCGCGTTTTTCCAAAGGCGCTTCGATGTCGGGGCTTACGGCTTTGGTGGGATCAAATGGGCTGCCATCATCGATTATGGTGATTGAAATCTTCCGGTCGGCGGTTTTAAGCGATAGATATATCGTGTGGTTTAAGGCATCTTCATGGGCAAAGTTGATAATGTTTATCACAATTTCTTCCGCCGCCAATTGCATTTCCAAGACTTCTTCCGGTGAAGCGCCAAAGTCCGTGGCGAATTTTCCGATTTCCAGGGACATGCGTTCTATTTCCTCAGGCCGATTCAGGATTTCGATTTCTTTGTTTCCCGGTTTGCCGTCTGGTGAAGGAGCCTTGAAAGAAAACGCTAGCATGGCGATATCATCGGAGGGAGGACGATTGGCAGAATATTTTTTCAATTCGACGATAACGTCCTGTACGATGATCCTTGGGGGAAGAGAGGAATTTTGTTTGATAGACGATAAAAGTCTTTCTTCGCCGAAAAATTCTTCACTGATGTTGGCGGCCTCGGTGACGCCATCGGTGTAGATGACAACTTTGTCATCATCTGAAAGCTCTATGATTTGCCACGAAAACTCGGCATCCGGTTTTACGCCGAGAGGCATTCCGGCGTTTCCTATTATCAGGGACGGATCGCAGTTTTTTCTTACCAGAATGGGCGGAGGATGCCCGGCATTTGAAAACCTAAAAACGCCGGTGTCGTTGTTTAGTATTGCGCAAAACAGGGTTACGAACATGGACTTGTTATTGCGCTTGATGATTTCCCGATTGAGTATCCTCATTATGTCATCGGGATTTTTCAGATGTTTTGTGACGCTTCGCAGGATTGTGGATACCACTGCCATCATCAGGGCCGCATGAACGCCCTTATCGGATACGTCGCCCACCACGAAAAGCGTGCGTTTTTCATCTATCTCGAAGGTGTCGAAGAGATCGCCGCCGACCTCGAGGGCCGGTTGCAAGGTGCCAAATGCCGTTACATTGAAGGATTTGCCGAACGCATGAAATTTTGTGGGCACTATGCCTTGTTGTATGTCGTGGGCTATTTTAAGTTCGTTCTCTATTCTTTCCTGTTTCGCAACACTGATGGTGAGCTTGGAGATATATTTTTTAAGTTCTGTTTGCATGAGATTAAACGATCCGGCCAGCGTTCCTACTTCATCTTTTCTGCCAAGCGATGGTACTGCTGCGTCCATTTCTCCGCGTGCTATGCGACGGGCCGCGGTGGACAGCATGATCAGAGGTTTTGTTATTCGCTTCGAAAGAACGATGGTCGTTGTGACCAGAAGTATGAGCCCAAAAATCGAGGTGATAATTATCATTTTTTCAATGGAGATTATATCGGCGAGAAGCTCGTCTTGTATAAAAACGACGCCTGCCGACCAGTTGTTAACCCCCACGGGCCTGTAGAAAATCCAGGCGCGTTTGCCGGAAAGAGGATCTATTATTCGGCTGGCCCCCCGCCTGCCCGCGACGATCTCGTCTGCTATGGAGATGAATTTTTCATCGTTCTTTTCTCTAGCTATAGATCTGATGGAAATATTATCCTTAAATTCTTTTTGGGGAAATGTAAGCAGGTTCCCCTCTCCTGACACCACAAAGGCGTAGCCACCATAGACCTTTACCGCTTCGGAGATCGTTTGTTGCAGCCATTCCACGGAGATATCGGCGGAGACGATCCCTCGAAAGACCTCCTTTTCACCATCTTTTTGATATATGGGGGCCGAATGTGAAATAATGTAGGTAGCACCCGAAATTTGTGGATCTGTATAAGCTTCAGTCCAGGAAGCCTTGCCCGTATCCTTACTGTGTTTGTACCAGCCCATTTCGAAATAGTCGTAGGCATCTCCCCCTAACATCACGCAATCCACTTTATCTTTCATCCGGAGACAGTATGGCGAAAAATATTTTTGATGAGGCAGGGCGGAATAAGGCTCAAAGGACATGGAGATACCGAAGATATTGCTGTGAACAGTCAAAATGGTTTTTAGAAGTCCGGGAATTAGATTGTAATCAATTTTTTGCTGAAGAAAAAATTCCGTGATCTCGGTTATATTGGCGACATCTTCGGTTATTATATCGACCTTGTTGGCGACGGCTGTAACGACATTTTCACCTATAGCCTCGACCTTGCTCTGGATGATTTTGCTGCTGAAGGAAAATGCCACGGCGAAAATGAGCACATAGACAAGCACCGAGCCCGAAAGGACGGCCATGGTGAGTTTTACTGTTAAGCCTATGTTCCCAGGCAGTTTCAAGCGATTTGAGTTTGGCTACTTTTTTTGTTCGGGCTGTTTTGTTTCTGCTTCGACATGAGCCGGCGGGACGGCCGGAGCTTCGTGCCCTGGATTATGGCTTGCTGCGGCTGCATCAGGGGTCTTCTTTTCGGCTTCGGCATCCGTGGCCTTATTCCCATCTTTTTTAGCCTCGGCGTCCTTTTTTGCCTGAGCGTCCTTAGCCAGCTTTAGCATCTCTTGCTTGCGAGCTTCCTTTTCAGGATAGGTTATCGTCGCTTCCTTTTTGAGCTTGGCTAGCAAATCGTTTTTGGCATCGCCCCTTACTTTAAAGGATACTGCCTCCTCGACCTCTTCGAATGGTTGCACCTCTATGCCCTTTGTAACTTTGATGAGATGATAGCCTTTGGTGGTCTTTATTGGTCCTCCAACCGAGCCTACCGTCATAGTGAAGGCTTTTTCAAGAAGAGGAGCGTAGCCGCGATTTTCAAGCCTTTTGTCATCCTTGGATACAAAACCCAAATCTCCACCCCGAGATTTTGTAGCGATATCTTCTGATTCTTCTTTGGCTACGGTCTCAAACTCCGCACCCTGATCGATTCTTGCTTGGTATTTCTCTATGAGCCCAAGCGCTTCTTCTTCGGTATGCATCTTGGAGCGTTCTTCTTTTTTAGCCGCCTTGATTTGTTCCGGTGTGAAATACTTGACCAGTATTTGACTCATTTGAATTTTTTTGAATTCATCGGGATTGTCTTCATAATATTTTTTCGAAGCCTTGATCACCTCATTGTCTATGAGCGACTGGGCTATTATCACCTTTCTATACAACTCGAGCTTCTCCTTTACCTTTGGGTCGCGGTTGACGCCTTTCTTGACGGCCTCCTGATAAAGCAGTTCTTGCTCGACTAGATTCTCCATTATTCGGTCTCTTCCGCTGGGATTGGCGAGCTGCGCCCTGATTCTGGGATTGGCCTCACCTAGAAACTGAATGTCGCTTTCGGTGATTTTCTTTCCGTTGATGTCTATCACGACATTGCCGGATTTGCCTCCATCACCGCAACCAGCGACTGCTGCCGTGATGAAAAACGCCAGAACAAAAAACATATATTTCCGCATAAATAACTCCTCCCGCTTTGTTTTGGTTGATAAAACCGAATGCGCTGTTTATACAACCAGCGAAGCCCCCATGTCAAACGCGTAGAACGCCCTAGCGCACAATCTCGAAACCGTGATGATTCGTGTCGGCGTCATCCCAGCAGGTTTCGACCTTATCGACCCTTGCTGAAGGCGGGCCTTTTTGACACCAGTCCTGAAGGCTTTTAAGGTTTTCCCTAGATCCTGTTGCACAAACCTCCACGCATCCATCGGGGGTATTGCGAACAAATCCAGCAAGCGTTAGATCGAGCGCCATCTTTCTTGTATGCGCTCTAAAAAACACTCCTTGAACGACTCCATAAATTTTGAGTTTCATGGTAGGCATGGACCCCCAATCGATGCCAATGTTCGATCTCAAAATCAAGCTAAGATAAAAACTTTTTATTGACCAAAGAGCTGCGATAAGACAATTTGTAAATATATATTAAGGACTTAGGCGTTTTATGAGAATTGTCAGCCTTGACATAGGCACAAAGAGAATAGGCGTTGCCTCCACCGGACCAATGGGAGATTTCCCCGAGCCTAGATGCGTAATAAACAGAAAGGGCGGAGTTGGCGACCTAGAGAAGGTTTTTGCCGTCATTTCAGAACTTGACCCGGGGCTTATAGTCATAGGTTTGCCGCTGGGTGCCGAAGGCGAAGAAGGCCCAGCCGCTTTCAAGATTAAAAGATTTACGGAAAGACTTAAAACATTCCTTTGCGAACGAGGGACGCATATACCCATCGAATTTTACGATGAAAGATATTCGACCTCGATAGCGACTGAAAGACTGGTGGGTTTTGATGTCCCGAGAAAAAGGCGTCGTGAGGTCATAGACAAAATGGCGGCCCTGGTTATTTTGGAAGGCTATCTTGAGTCGGTCGTTTTAAAAAAATAAAGCGCGAGGTGTCCGTGATTAGAAAAATTTTTAAAATCTTTTTTGGGCTGTTTGTCGGATGCAGTCTGGTCGTTACCGGATCGTTTTATTTAGCCGCTACCAGCTGGCGTTCAAAGGCCGATGCGGAAGTTAGCATACCAAGGGGAGCCTCGGTAAGGACCATAGCAGCCCTGCTTTCAAAAGAAGGGGTGATAGCGACGCCCAGGCTTCTCGAGCTTTTCGTGAGATTTAAAGGGATAGCCGGAAGCCTTAAAGCCGGCACCTATGATTTTCCCGAAGGCACTAACATGCTTTCGGTTCTCGAGAAACTTGAAAAGGGGGATATCCGGGAATATGAGTTGGTGATAATAGAAGGCTGGACGATAGACGACATCGCCAAGGCAATTGAAGGCAAGGCGTTTGTTGCAGACGACAATGCGCCTGCTGAATTTAAAAGACTTGCAATGGATCGCAGTTTTGCAAAAGAGCTCGGAATAGACGCAACGCCGTCGCTTGAGGGGTATCTTTTTCCGGACACCTACAAAGTAAGCTATCCTCTCGATGTCAAGGTTTTGCTTGCAAGGCTTGTCGGAAGATTCAACGAGGTGTGGCGCGAGCTAACCCGCGAACTAGGTGACGGAGGTGTTCCAAAAAACGAGCTAATAACTCTGGCCTCGATTGTCGAAAAAGAAACCGGAGCTCCTTCTGAAAGAGCGCTTATAGCTGGGGTTTTTAAAAACAGACTTCAACAGGGAATGCTGCTTCAAAGCGATCCCACCATCATATATGGCCTTCCCAACTTCGACGGCGTCATACGCAAAAACGACATATCCAACCCCCATTCGTACAATACCTATGTGCATTCGGGATTGCCGCCGGGCCCCATATGCAATCCCGGTCGGGCATCTCTTGCGGCCACTTTAAGGCCCGAGGAAACAGACTACATCTATTTCGTTTCAAAAAACGATGGCACGCACTTTTTTTCAGAAACGCTTACGGATCATATCAATGCGGTAAAAAGGTACCGGGAAATAAACGGTCGATGATCGACGATCAAGTCGATGACATCTTTTGTCAGATGGCGGTTATTAGAGATCCCCAAGAGTCAAAATTCTCTCTGTATCCATTCGATAAGGGGCAACACCTGATCGATGCGAAATACGCGATATCTGGCACGACTTTTTTTTACCCCGCCTATATAGACCGACACCCCTTTTTTACCTATGGCTGCAAACGCATCTTCGTCGGTGGTATCATCGCCGAAATAAAAAATCAGCCCTTCCGGAAATATTTTTTCAGACATCCACCTAACCGCTCTCCCCTTGTCCCAAAAACCCTTCGGCCGAACTTCGATCAGCTTTTTGCCGCGCATGACCTCAAGGCTAAATTCACGCGAATAGCTTTTAACTACCTGCAAAAATCTTTTTGTAACATCTTTCTGCCTTGGGGCGGCAACCATGCGATAATGCAGCGCCACCGAATACTTTTTAACTTCTATAACAACTCCGCGAACGCCGCCAACTGTCGACAGGGCATCATGTCCCAGATTTAAAAAGGTTTTGCGAAATTGGGTTCCTGTTATAAAAATCCGCTCCCCGTCCTTCCATACCTCGTATCCATGATTGGAAGATATATACATGCCGGGCATTTTCCCAAGCCTCTTTTTTATATCCCGATATTCCCGGCCGGTTACGATCGCGGTGCGCACAGAAGGATGAGCAGAAAGCCTCCTGAGAAAAGGCCTCCACTCCGGAATTATCTTGGCTTTCATCGGATGAGCGACAACGGGCGAAATCGTGCCGTCGAAATCGAACATGAAGAAAAATTTCTTCTTTGTCCTGCAAAGTTTTTTTATCGCCTCGATCTCGTCGGTAAATTTTTTCATATGCACGTCAGGCAAGCTTGGCCAATTCGGATATAAAGCTCGCCCCCCATTTGTAGATATTGTTCTCGGCCACGAGCTCGCGCATTTTCTTCATCTTTTCAACGCGCTGCGACTTTGGCATGGTAACCGCAGAATAGATGGCATCGGCGAAGCCTTCGATGTCATACGGATTTATAATAACCGCATTATCCTCTAATTCTCTCGCTGCACCGGTAAATCTCGAAAGCATCAGCACGCCGTCCTCATCGTTGCGACTGGACACAAATTCCTTGGCCACGAGATTCATCCCATCGTGCAAAGAACTGACTATGCATATATCAGCCATCTTATAAAACAGCAAAACTTCCGGATAGGTGAGATTACGACGCAGCAGCACCACCGGGTTCCATTCATCCATCCCGTATTTCCAGTTTATCTCCTCCGTCATCTTGGTGATCTCATCGTTTAAATCTTTATAAAGCCCTATGTGTATTCTAGAGAGAGCTCCCATTTGAAGATAGACGAACTTGCCTATCATCTGTGGATACTTTTCAAGAAAACGATCCACTGCGCGAAGTCTTTCCGGAATTCCCTTGGTATAGTCTATCCGATCAATCCCCACCGCAAGATGTTCGTATTCGGAAGGAAGCGCCTGCATAGCGTCTATGACGATGTCATTTTGAGAGTAGTCTTTTTCGACATCTATGCCTATCATCCTATCATCGACGCTTATGGGAAAAGCCAAAACCTTCGTTCCAACGCCGCCATGATGAAATATGGTGGATTTCTCTCGATCAACCCTCGCCTCGAGATGCCTCTCCACTGTGTTGATGAAATTGTCGCAATGCATCTGGATATGAAAGCCAAGAAGATCGTTTCCCAATAGTCCGTTTAGAATTTCGACGGCCCATGGACATATTCTAAAGATCTCAGGGTTTGGCCACGGAATATGCCAGAACTGGGCCACGAGCAGATCCGGTCTGGACTCCTTGAGCATCTGGGGCAGCAGGGCAAAATGATAATCTTGAATCCACACGAATGCCTTTTTGTCGCCTATTTCCTCCAGCACCGCATCGGCAAAAAGGCGATTGACTCGCTTGTACGACTCCCAATCCCCCGCTTCGAAGCTTGGTCTTGCAAAAGCTATATGACAAAGCGGCCAGAAGGTTCCATTGGAAAATCCGTAATAGTAGCCTCGCTCATCTTCCTTGCTAAGCCAAACTCTTCGCAGGGTATAGAGGTCCTCACCGGGCGGAACCCGGACCCTGTCTTTTTCATCTACAACCTTGCGATCTGCGCTACCGCTGCCATGGGCGATCCACACCCCGTCGCAGGCACGCAGCATGGGATCCATTGCGGTGATAAGACCCGAGGCGGGCTTGTTGACCGTGAGTTTTCCCTGTTTCCACTTGTGCACGTAGGGTTCGCGGTTGGATACTACGACGAACATGTCATCGCCTATCCGCTCCTTAAGGAGCGACTTGAGTTTTTCCTTGGTCCACATAGACCCTCCTTCGCGGATTTCGTACTCCAAGATCATCAGAGATTTACAACGTCTTCTTTGGAATAGAGCGCAAGAAATAAAAGAAGATACTCGCGCAGATGCCTTGTGAGTAGATGGTGGCTTCTTACCTGCTCGCGACCGTTTCTTCCAAGCATCGCTGCAAATTCATGATTGTTTAATATTTGCCTTATGGCCAGTGCCGCACCTTCAACGCTATGACAGAGCATGCCGGAATATTTATGCTTTATCTGCAGCGGGATACCGCCAACCGCTCCGGCGACGACGGGCCGTCCTTTCCAAAGCGCCTCTGCAACCGTAAGGCCGAAACCCTCTTTAAGCGATTTCTGAACGACAACCGCAGACGCCCTCTGGAGAGCATTTATCTCTATATCGCTTCCCGGCGGCAACAGAAGTACGTGAATGTCAGGATCGTCCCCCGCTTCCTCCCGGACCTTGGAAAGCACTATATCCGATTCCGGATCGTCGGTGGCGGTGCCACCAGCTAGTATCAGCTGGCAATCGATCGACTTTTTCACCATGCGAAAGGCCTGAACCACTCCCACCGGATCTTTCAAGAAATCGAACCTGCTCACCTGCGTTACTATAGGCTTGTCGGATTTTATTCCAAATCTCGTCAGCACATCTTCAATAGTGGATTCCGGAAGCTCCCGGTTCTTGTCGGAAAGAGGATCTATCGATGGTGAAATCATGTACTGCGGTATGGGAAGCGTCTGCGAAAACTGCGGAGCTGAAAAAACCGAGGCATCGTATCTTATGATAAACTGATAAAGAAAATTCCATACCGCCTCGTTAGGGGCCGAAACATCGACGTGGCAACGCCATATCCATTTATTATCTCTTTTGTCTTTCTGATTTATGAGAGCTATGGGCTGGGGATCGTGTATGAACACTATATCCGCATCGCAGTTCATGTGTTCAAGATTCATCTGGCTGGTCTGCCAGAAAGATTCCACCATCTCGGGCGTAAACGCCACCTTTTCACCATGAAGAGCGTTGTGAATCGCCTTGGTCACCAAAAAGAACTGTTCTCCGCCCTTTATGACGTCCCATCTGGCATCAAGACCCAGCTCACACAAAAGGGGAATCATGCGATTTAATATCTCAGCTACG